>Ga0154791_110_pt1 | contig 39960 bp, 40 predicted proteins | sample Rifle2008BG16ft_FD_105799 | JGI IMG/M metagenome (GOLD analysis project Ga0154791, IMG submission 105799) | Actinobacteria bacterium RBG_16_68_21
GTGGAGATCGAGTTGGCCGACAGGCAGTCCATGATCTCGCCTCGAGCCACCACTCCGCCGATGGCCAGGCCGTTGCCCAGGCCCTTGGCGAAGGTGAGCATGTCGGGGACGACACCGTGGGCCTGGTAACCCCAGAAGTTCTCCCCTGTGCGCCCCCACCCCGTCTGCACCTCGTCGGAGATCATCAGGATGCCGCTGCGGTCGAGGACCTTCTTCATCTCGCCGAAGAACCCATCGGGAGGGGTGACAAACCCGCCCACACCCTGAATCGGCTCGAAGATCATGCACGCCACGTCGCCGGCAGTGGCGATCGTGAGCAGATCCTCGAGGTCGGCGACGCACGCCGCGGTGAATTCCTTGTCCGGCAGGTGCCCGAACGGGCTGCGGTACTTGTACCCGCCGTGGACGTAGGTCACCTGCACCGGCGACAGGCTGGATGCCGACCAAGAGCGGTTGCCGGTGATGGCGATGGCCGTGAATGACCGGCCGTGATACGAGTTGCGGATCGCCAGCACTTGGTTCGACTGGCGATAGGCGGTCGCCAGCAGCAGGGCGGTGTCGTTGGCCTCGGTGCCGCTGTTGGTGAAGAACACCTTGGCGTCGGGGATCCCCGACAGACCGGCAATCTTCTCCGCCAGCGCGATCTGACCTTCGATCAGGTACAGCGTCGAGGTGTGGAGCATCTTGGCGGCCTGCTCCTGGATCGCCTTGACCACCTCGGGGGTCTTGTACCCGGTCATGGTGGTGAGGATCCCCCCGAAGAAGTCCAGGTACTCATTGCCCTCGGCGTCGACCACCCGGCGCCCGTCACCGTCCACCAGGGAGATCGGGTGCTGGTAGTAGAGGGCTATCCAGGCGGGGAGGACCGCCTTGTGGCGTTTCAGCAGATCGTCGTGCTTGCCCATCGAGACTCGTGCTCCTTGGTCGCGGGAGGGTGAGAAGGCTAGCCATGACCGGAGTCCGGGTCCGGGCTCGCTGCGCTCGCCGCAATGCGCGATTCAGCGATGCGCGATGCGCGATGTGACGAGGGGGCCTACGAAGAAGCCGGCCATCGGGGCCCGGGCGTCGGATCCGGAGTCCGGGTCCTGGCGCCGGTGTCCGGAACCGGGGGCGCTGGACGTGCGTCACAGGGTCCATGAAACGAATCCTCGCCCTCACCCTGGTCGCCGCGCTCGCCATCACCGCCTGCGGCGACGGCGACGCCACCCCGACGACCACCTTGCCCGCCCGGGCCGTGGTCGCCGAGTTCTCCACGGCCGACGGCACCTTCAAGGTCCTGCTCACCGGTGATGCCGCCGACACAGCCCGCGACGCCTTCACCAACGGCACCCAGCCGGGGATCCCCAACGGGCGCATCCTGCCCGGCGACGGCGGGGTCAACGCCCCTCACGAATGGCACCTCGAAGACGTCGAGTTCGCCGAAGTGACGATCGAGGTCTGCGACGGCACCGCCGCCTACGTCGACGGCGTCGGTTACGACGCCTGGGTGGCGTCACAGGGCGAGCGCTATTGCCCCTGGTCGGCCGAGTTGATCGGCCTGGAGGGCTGAGCCCGGATAGCCGTCGCCAGAGTCGCTTCGCATCGCGCTTCGCGCATCGCGCATCGCGGCCGGGCCAAAGGCCCGGCTTCCCCTACGCCTCCACCAGCGGCCCGTAGGCGTCGGGGCGGCGATCGCGGTAGAACGCCCACTGCTGGCGAACCTCTTCGATCATGTCGAGGTCGAGGTCGCGCACGATCACCTCGTCGTCCTTGTCCGAGGCGGCGTCGCCCACCTTCTGTCCGCGGGGGTTGACGAAGTACGTCGAGCCGTAGAAGTCGTCGTCGCCCAGCGGCTCGACTCCCACCCGGTTGATCGCCCCGATGAAATACTCGTTGGCCACCGCCGCCGCCGGTTGCTCGAGGTTCCACAGGTACATGGACAGGCCGCGGCTGGTAGCCGACGGGTTGAAGACGATCTTGGCGCCGGCCAGACCCAGCGCCCGCCATCCCTCAGGGAAGTGGCGGTCGTAACAGATGTAGACCCCGATCCGTCCCACCGCGGTATCGAAGATCGGATAGCCGGTGTTGCCGGGACGAAAGTAGAACTTCTCCCAGAAACCCTTGACGTGAGGGATGTGGGTTTTGCGGTACTTCCCCAGGTAGGTGCCGTCGGCGTCGATCACGGCGGCGGTGTTGTAGTAAAAGCCCTCCTGCTCGATCTCGAACATGGGGACCACCAGCACCATCCCCGTGTCCTTGGCGAGTTGCTGCATCCGCTTGGTCGTTGGTCCATCGGGAATCGGTTCGGCATACCCGAAGTGCTCGTTCTCCTGTACCTGGCAGAAGTAGGGGCCGTAGAACAGCTCCTGGAAGCACAGCACTTGGGCCCCGTCCTTGGCGGCCTTGCGGGCCAGCTCGATCGACTTGGTGATCATCGACTCCTGGTCGCCGGTCCACGCGGCCTGGACGAGAGCCGCTCGCACGATGTTGGCCATTGGGGAGATCTCCTTCGCTACGCGGGAGGGTGAACACTACGCGAAACCGCACGAGACGGCACCGAGCCATCGATGATCCCCTTACGGCGATAATCCGTACGTGGATGTCGCTCTGTTCGATCGCGCCCTGCGCAAGATCCCGGCGATCGGGCTCGCCACCCTCGCCGGAGATCGGGTCGAAATGGCGGGGTTGGGGACCATCGCCGGCACCCCCGACCCGGGGCAGCTGCGCTGGGAGATCGGATCGATCACCAAGGTGTTCACCGGAGTGCTGCTCGCGGAGATGTCGCTACGGGGCGAGGTAGGTCTGGACGATCCGATCGGTCGCTTCGTCCCTGTGGAGGTGGCGGCCCGACTCCCCACACCCGACCTGCAGCCGACGCTGTGTGATCTCGCCACCCACACCGCCGGTCTTCCCCGCCTTCCCCTCAAGTGGTTGCGAACGATGAGGGGCAGCGCCGACCCCTACGCGGCACTGACCGAGGGAGACGTATGGGACGCCCTCGGGCCCAAGACGGCAAGACCGCGTCGGCGACGGTCCCGCTACTCCAACTACGGGGTGGGTCTGCTCGGCCACCTGCTCGCCCGGGCGGCCGGCACCACCTACGAGGCACTGGCGACGGACCGCATCCTGGAGCCCCTGGGGATGACGGCGACATCTGTGGACGGCGCCGACCCGGTCCCGGGATTCAGAAAGAGCCGTCCCACCCCACCGTGGACGATGGGCGCCCTCGCCGGAGCGGGGGCTCTCCGCTCCACCCTCACCGACCTGATCGGGTTCGCCGGGGCGTGCCTCGACCCTCCCACGGGCACCCTCGGCGAAGCCCTCGATCTGGCCCGGGCGCCGGCGTACCGGGGAAGACTGGGAATCAGCGGGATGGGCCTCTGCTGGCAGCTTCGGCCCACGCCCCGGGGCCGCCCGCAGGGAACCGTGTGGCACAACGGAGGCACCTACGGCGGGGCGAGCTTCCTGGCGGTCAACCCGAGTCTGCGGGTGGCGGTGGTCGCGTTCGGGAACGCCGGACCTGGCCTCACCTCGCCCCTCGACGGTCCCTCGTGGAAGGTGTTTGACGGCCTCTAGCCTGCCGCCATGTCCTACTCCTCACGATCGCGGCGGTTCTCGCCGTAGTGGTGGCGATCGCCCACTCCTATCTCGGTGAGCGGTTCATCATCGGGCGCCTGCTGCGCCGGGAGAACCTCCCCCTGTTGTTCGGCACCGACCTGTGGACCAGGCGCATCCTCCGCTTCGCCTGGCATCTCACCACGATCGCTTGGTTCGGGTTCGCCGGCGTACTGATGGTGCTCGCCGACCACTTCGGAGACGCTGCGCCCCTGACAGCGGTGCTCGCGGCCGGTGACCCCCAGGCAACGGCACGCGGAGTCGCTCAGGCCGTCGCCGCCACCTTCGCCCTGAACGCCATGGTGACCGCCATCGGCTCCCGAGGCCGTCACGTGGCGTGGGTCGTGTTCGCCGCCATCGCCGCGCTCACCTGGTTGGCCGTCTGAACCCGATCAGCCCCGGCGGCTCGCCGGGTGGTCCATACCCATGTAGACGCCGCCCTACTGCAACTCGTCGAGCATCTGGGCGATCCGCGCTCCCTGGTCTCGGCGCGCTTCGCCCGGGTGATCCATCCCAAATAGTCGTTGCGCTGGTATTGGGGGTGAGCGTCGTAGGCGTCCTTCAAGCCGCGTGCCACCAATTCGCCGAGTACATCCTCGGGCATCGGGTTGAGCGGACGGGCCATCGCACCGGGGTTACGATCCACGACGGGGACTCCGGAGGGTGCTTCGCCGAGGCGGCTCAGCGCTCCTCGCGCAGCAGGGTCCCACCGACCACCACGAGCGCGCCGACCAGGGTCAGTCCCATCCCCGACCCACGGGGGCCCACCAGTCGGCGGGTATCGATGACGGCGACCACCGCAGCCGCCACCGCGCCGAGCATCAGCACCGCCCGCAGCAACCGTGACGGCGAGAAACGACCGCCCAGGGAGAGGGTGGCCATCAATCCGCCGAGCAACACCGGCAGCACTCGACCTCCGCCGAACCCGAACGCCGTCAAGGGCCGCTCAGGAATCGTCAGTGTCAGCGCGCCGATCAGGATCAGCAGCGACCCTCCGATGATCATCGCCGCACCCACCGGAGACGGGAAGGTCAGCGGCCGTCGGGCGGCCTGGGCAGCCGGCCGGGGTCTGATGGGTTCGCCCTCGGGCCCGAACCCGAGATCCGGGACCGGCGTAGACCTGACGGCGCGTCGCGACCGGCGCGGTCTGGACCGGCGCGGGGCAGGCTGCTCCCGGCGCAACGAGCGGCCACAGCCGGGGCAGAAGAACGCACCCAGCGGCGCTTCGTAGCCGCATGCGGGACACGCCAGAGGCATGGACGGAAGATACAGTCACCCATCGTTCGTCGCCCGGCTTGCCAGCGCCCATGTCGTCGCCCCGCGCCGGGTGGTGCGCTCCGATAACCTCCCGCCGATGACCGACTCACCCGCCGTTGCCATCTCGGGGATATCGAAGGTGTTCGAGAGCTCCTCGGGACGGGTCGACGCCCTGCGCGACATCGAGCTGCACGTCACCCAGGGGGAGTTCGTCTCGTTGATCGGTCCTTCCGGATGTGGCAAGAGCACGCTGCTCCGTCTCATCGGTGACCTGCTCGAACCGAGCGCCGGCAGGATCGAGGTCAACGGCACGACGGCCCACCAGGCGCGCCTCAATCGCGACTACGGCATGGTGTTCCAGCAGGCGACCCTGTTCGAGTGGCGATCGGTGATCGAGAACGTCGAATTGCCTCTCGAGGTGATGGGACGAGACAAGGCCGAGCGAACCGAAACCGCGATGGCGATGTTGGACCTGGTGCAGCTCACCGAATTCGCCGAGCTCTACCCCTACCAGCTCTCCGGGGGCATGCAGCAGCGGGTGGCGATCGCCCGGGCACTGTCGTTCGAACCCTCGATCCTGCTGATGGACGAGCCGTTCGGCGCTCTCGACGAGATGACCCGCGAGCGCATGCAAGCCGAGGTCCTCCGCATCTGGGCCAAGACCGGCAAGACCGTCGTATTCGTCACCCACTCGATCCCCGAAGCGGTGTTCCTCTCGACTCGCGTCGTGGTCATGTCTCCCCGCCCCGGCCGTATCGCCGGCATCGTCGACATCGACCTCGATCAGCCCCGCACCGACGACACCAGGGAGGCCACCCGTTTCTACGAGAAGATGACCGAGGTCCGCGAGGCGTTGCGCGGGGTCCAGGCGGGATGATCGCGGCCACGCAGGGAAACGCGCCGATACCCCCCGACGAGTTGTCTCCGGGTCATCGCAGAGGATGGGTGAGGACCCGGGTTCGTCGCTACCTGCCCGCGGCGTTGCTGTTCCTCAGTGGGCTCGTCCTCTGGGAGTTGATCGTTCGCGTGTTCCACATCAAGCGGTTTCTCCTCCCCCGTCCCACCGAGATCATCGGTGTCTTCGGTCGGGAGTTTGGGACCGTCACCGCGGCGGGGTGGTTCACGATGCGAGAGGCAATGGGGGGCTTCGTCCTCGGGGCGGTCGCCGGCGTCGCCATTGCCCTGCTCACTTCACGGTGGACGCTCGTCCGCGACGGCCTGATGCCTTTTGCCATCGCGGTGAACGCTACGCCGATCATCGCCCTCGCTCCGATCATGAACAACTGGTTCGGAATCACCAACCCGATGGCAAAGATGAGCATCGTCGCGGTCATCGTGTTCTTCCCGGTGATGATCAACATGGTCCGCGGCCTCAGCGAGGTGAGTCCCGGCAATCTCGACCTGATGGGCTCCTATGGCGCCTCACCCCGGCAGATCCTGCGACGGGTGCGCATCCCCAACTCCCTCCCGTACGTATTCGGGGCGTTCAAGGTGGGCACGACGCTCAGCGTCATTGCCGCCATCGTGTCGGAGTACTTCGGAGGGTCTCGGGATGCCCTCGGGGTGTACATCAGCCAGCAGGCAGCCCTGTTTCATTTCGCCGAGGCGTGGGCGGCGATCCTGGTCGCATCGTTCTCCGGCATCGTCTTCTACCTGGCGATCGTCGCCATCGAGAGCCTGGTGATCCCGTGGCACGCGTCGATCCGGGCTGTCGCCGACACCTGATCCCGGCACGCGCCGTCCCTTTCGCGTACCCTGCCTTTTCGATCGAACCGGTTCTCGGTTCCCAGGGGAGGTATCGAAGTGAAAACGAGGAAGAGGCGCGTCGCCGCGCTCCTAACGCTCACAGTGGCGTTCGCGCTGGTGGCGGCAGCATGTGGCGACGACAGCGCAGACACGACTTCCGCTGCAGAGCTGACGCCGATCAAGCTCCAGCTGCAGTGGGTGACACAGGCACAGTTCGCCGGGTACTTCGCGGCGGTGGACCAGGGGTTCTACGCAGATGAGGGTCTCGACGTGACCATCCTGCAGGGCGCGGTGGACATCGTGCCACAGCAGGTGGTGGCATCCGGCCAGGCCGAGTTCGGTCTCGCCTGGGTGCCCAAGGCGCTGGTTTCCAACGAGGAAGGCGCCGGCCTCGTCGACATCGGCCAGGTATTCCAGCGGTCGGGCACCCTCGAAGTGTCCTGGGCCGATTCGGGAATCACCTCGCCGAGCGATTGGGAAGGCAAGAAGGTTGGGACGTGGGGCTTCGGCAACGAGTTCGAGCTGACCGCAGCGATCGAGCTGTTCGACGTCACCGTCGGTGAGATCATCCAGCAGCCATTCGACATGTCGTTGTTGCTCAACCGGGAGATCGACGCCGCCGAGGCGATGACCTACAACGAGTACGCCCAGGTGCTCGAGGCGACCAACCCGGTTACCGGGCAGCTGTACACGGCGGACGACCTCAGCGTCATCGACTTCAACGATATCGGCACTGCGATGTTGCAGGATGCCGTGTGGGTCAACGCCGAGTGGCTCGCCCAGCCGGGCAACGAGGACATCGCCACGAAGTTCCTGCGGGCGTCTTTCAAGGGCTGGATCTTCTGCCGTGACAACTTCGATGAGTGCGTCCAGATCGTGCTCGACAACGGCCCGACGCTGGGTGCCAGCCACCAGGCCTGGCAGCTCAACGAGATCAACAAGCTGATCTGGCCGTCTCCCAGCGGCATCGGGGTGATGGACCCCCTGCTGTGGGCGCAGACGGTGACCGTGGCCACCGGCCAGGGCGTGATCCAGGCAGCACCGCCCGAAGGCTCCTACCGCAGCGACCTGGCCCAGGAGGCGGTGGCGAGCCTGCAGGCCGAAGGTCTCGACACCACCGGATCCGGATTCGCTCCCCGAGAGGTGACTCTCAACCCGGGCGGCGAGTAGCCGAGACGAATCGGGACCGAAGGGGCGCCCCCGGGGGCGCCCCTTCGTCGTGGGGAAATGGGAGGTCTACGCGACGATCCCCCGGGGTATGCCGGGGGATCGTCATGAGTCCGGGGACCGCACGGAGGTGGCGGAGGAAGGTGGGCGCCTCCGGTACGTTCCGGTGGAGTGGGACGGTGCGGACCGCCGAACTCAGCAACTGTATCGGCAGATGTTCTGAACACCTTGAGTGGTCTGTCTGATCACCTACCGTAGTCAACATCTGCTTCTTTCGGCTCCTTCCGCCTCGGCGCCTCCCGCCTACGCTCTCGGTCATGCCGAGGCCACGCACGATTGGCCGTGGGACGCTTGTGGCGACAGTGTTCCTGATCGCACTCGGCGGATACACCCGAGGCAGTGGCAGCGGGTATGGGTGCGAAGATCTCTGGCCGATGTGCGAGAACGGCCTCCTCGGCGGCCTGCTCCCGCGCCTCGACTTCCACATGATCATCGAGTGGGCTCATCGCTGGGTGGCGGCGCTGGTTGGCGTGCTGATCATCGTCACGACGATCTCGGCGTGGCGCTCCCGTCCGCGCAACCTCAGGGCAGTGATCCCGGCCCTCTCGGCGGTAGGTGCGATCGTCGTGGAGGCATGGCTGGGCCGCATGGTCGTCAAGGGCGGGCTCGCCGCGGACCTCGTATCGCTGCACCTCACGGTATCCGTGGCGATCGTGGCGTTGCTGGCGCTGGTGATGGTCGCCGATGAGTCTCCGGGGGTCCGATCCTCCCAGGACGCGGCATGGACGTGGTGGATCGGGATCGGTGCCGCCGGGGCGTATGCCGTGCTACTGCTGGGTTCGCTGGTCCACAATCTGTACGTCCCCGGTTGGCCGTTGGTGGGCGACCGAGTCGTCCCCGATCTTGGCAACAGTCATGTCGCCCTCCACTGGTCCCACCGCCTCGTTGCCGCCATTGGACTGGCGTACCTGGTCGTCCTCGCGATCATGAACGCCCGTCGCAAGAGGCCGCGGTCGGAGCAACTCATGGTGGTCGTGTCTCTCGTGGCTTACGCCCTGAATGTCGGACTCGGCGCGGCCCACGTGTTCACCAAGGTGACGTCGGGCGGTCTCGTGGCTGCCCACCTACTGCTCTCCACCGTGGTGTGCGCCGCCCTCATCGTCGCCGCGGCACGATCCGGTGGGTACGCCAACGGCAGCATCGGGACGGACGCCTAGTTCAGTTCGAGCGCCGGTTCGCCCCCGGCGATCACGACCCGCCTCGCTTACGATGGCGCCCATGACGCAGGCGGTGGCGGCGGTCGGTCTTCGGAGGCGACGGATACCCGACTGGGTGTGGAAGACCATCGCCTTCTGCGCGATCTTCGTCGGGCTCGCCCTGGCGTGGGAGAGCTACAAGGCGATCGGCAGGGCGACCGGAGGAACCATCCCGTTCACCGACATCGGCCTCCCGGTGCGACCGGACAACTCGTCGATGCCCCATGTCGTCGACATCTTCGGAGCCCTATTCCGGCCCGTGAGCCGGGCCCGGGACGCCGACCTGCTGGTGGTGCTCCTTGTCAAGAACGCGGTGGTCACGTGGCATCGGGCCGCGGTGGGATTCCTCATGGGGAGCCTGGCAGGTTTCGGGCTCGGTGCGCTGTTCGCCCGATCGCGCCTCCTCGAACGGGGCTTGATGCCCTTCGTCGTCGCCTCACAGACCATCCCCCTCATCGCCATCGCCCCGATGATCGTGATCTGGGGCGGCTCCGGAGCCTGGCCGTCGTGGCTGGTGCACGCCTTCTTCCTCGACGAGGCCGGGTTCTCGGTGGCAGTGATCTCCGCCTACCTGACCTTCTTCCCGGTCACCATCAACTCCCTGCGCGGGCTTCGCTCGCCGGACCCGACGGCTGTGGAGTTGATGCGGTCATACGCAGCGTCGGAGAGCCAGATCCTGTGGAAGCTCCGTCTTCCCGCTTCGCTCCCCTACCTGTTCACCGCACTCAAGATCTCGGCGACCGCCAGCGTCATCGGAGCAATCATCGGGGAGCTCCCCGCCGGGTTGGGGGACGGCCTGGGGCGTTCGCTATTGACCTTCTCCTACTACTACATCAGCGGTCCCCCCAAGCTCTATGCGGCGATCATCATCTCGGCGCTGCTCGGGATCACGTTCGTGGCACTGGTCGCGCTGGCCGAGCGGATCGTCATGCGCCGCGGCTATCGAAGGCGCATGGACGACGTCCCGTTGGTCGTTCAAGAGGCCGTCGAGGAGTTGGCTGTCTGAGGAGAACGCCAGACAGATGACTCTCTCCTCTGCCTGAACACTCCACCTCCGTCAGACTGACCGCCGGTCGTGCAGAAACACCATGTGACACCCCCTGACGCAGTCGCAATCCGGCGGCTTCCCGCGGAGTCGACCGACCGCGTCGCCGACATCGACCGATCGGAGATCGTCACATACGCCTACCGCTGCGCGGATGGAGTGCTCGAGCGATTCGATGTGACGTGGAACGTGCCGCCCTGGTCGCGCTCCGGTCCGGGAACCCACAGCGTGCAGTCACAGATGGATGGGATCCGACCGATCGTCGCCGGTGGTGGGGTTCTCCTGGGAGCGTTCGTCGGCGACACCCTCGCCGGACTCGCCATCGCGGTGCCGGAGTTCGAACCGGGCATGACGTGGCTGGCCTACATGCACGTCAGCCGGCGCTTCCGTCACCGCGGAATCGGACGGGCGCTGTGGGCTGAAGCCGAATCGATCACCCGCGAGTGGGGGGCCCGCTCGATCTACGTGTCCGCCACTCCCAGCGGTCCCACCGTCGACTTCTACCTCTCTTGCGGCTGTCGTCCGGTCGAGGCTCCCCATCCCGCTCTCTTCGCCGACGAACCGGACGACATCCATCTCGTCCGAGAGTTGTGACGGCAATGGCTTCTGAAGCCTGGCGTCTCGGAAGGGTCGCAGCCTCTCGAGCCCCTGTTCGGGCTCGACGGCTCCTCCATCGTGCGGGTCCTCGCAAGCGCTCGGAGCCGCGCCGGGTCCTACATCGGGTCCTGGCGCTTGGCCAGGTTGTTGAACCGGTTGAACTCGGCAGCGAACCCGAGCTTGATCGTGCCGCGAGCCCCGGCGCGGTGCTTGGCGATCTCGACCTCAGCGATACCCATCGTCTCCGGATTGCCGGCGTCGTAGTAGTCGTCGCGATAGATGAACAGCACGACGTCGGCATCCTGTTCGATGGCACCGGACTCCCGCAGGTCCCCCAGCCGGGGCCGTTTGTTCTCCCGTGACTCCAACTGGCGATTCAGTTGGGAGACCGCGATCACCGGCACCTGCAGCTCCCTGGCGAGATTCTTCATGGAACGGCTGATGTCCGCGATTTCCTGCTGCCGGTTCTCGGCAGCGCGGGGACCCTGCATGAGCTGCAGGTAGTCGACCACGACAAGCGACAGGCCCACTCTGCGCTTGAGTCGTCGGCACTTGGCGCGGATCGCGGTCACGGTGAGGTCGTGAGAGTCGTCCACATAGAAGGGCATCTCGTAGAGCTTGGAAGTTGCCTGGCTCAACTTCCGCCAACGCTCGACGTCCAGGTTCCCGGTCTTGATCTTCGCCGCGTCGACCCCGGCGAGGGAGGCGAGGAGGCGATGGACGATTTCTTCCCTGCTCATCTCCAACGTGAACAGCGCCACCGGGAGCTTCTGGTCGGCGATGTTGGCGGCGATGTTGATCGCCAGCGTCGACTTTCCCATGCCGGGCCGAGCGGCGACGACGATCAGGTTTGCGGGATGGAGTCCGGCGAGGATGTGGTCTAGGTCACTGAAGCCGGTGGCCGTTCCGGTGATGTCGCCACCACTCTCCCCGAGCGACTCGATCTTCTCCAGGGCCGCCTTGAGCAGCGGGCCCACCGGTTCGAGACCCTCGCCGAGCTTCCGCTCGGCCACCGCGAAGACCTCTGCCTCGGCGCTGTCGAGCACCTCGTCGATGGGGATGTCCCCTTGCAGGGCCAGCGATCCGACCTCGCCGCCGGCGCGGAGCAACCGTCGACGTGCCGAGGTCTCGTCGACGATGCCGGCGTAGTAGTCGACGTTGGAGGTCGAGGGCACCCCCTCCATCAGCCGGGTGATGGCGCCGATGCCTCCCACCCGGTCGAGAGTTTCGGTACGGCGCAGCCAGTCGGCCACCGTGATCGGGTCGATCGGCTGATTGCCGTCGAACAAGGAGGTGATCGCTTCCCAGATCGACTGGTGGGCGGGCTTGTAGAAGTCGTCGGCCCGGAGCATCTCCAGGGCGACATTCGCCGCGTCGGCGGAGAGCATCACCGCCCCGAGGACGGATTCCTCCGCCTCGACGTTGTGCGGCGGGACCACACCCTGTGTGGTTCTTCGCTCCAGTTGAGTGGCCATGCCCTCCCTAGGCGGGGATGACATCCAGGGTCAGTTGAATGTCGACCTCCGCGTGCGGCCGCACCTCGATCGCGTGCAGCCCGATCTCCTTGATGGGACCGGCCAGCCTGATCTGCTCAGCCGGTACCGCGATTCCGGTGTACTTGGCGATCGCCTCGGCAACGTCGCGTGCCCCGATCGATCCGAAGAGCCGCCCCTCGTCCGCCGCCCGGGCGGCGACGACCACAGTCGTTCCCGAGAGCGCTTGGGACATCTCGTTGGCGGCCTCCACCAGCTTCTGCTCGACCGCGGCGCGCGCCGCCCGGATCGCCTCAGCATCGCGCAGGGCGCCGGCGGTCGCCTTGACCGCCAACGAACGCGGCAACAGGAAGTTGCGGGCGTACCCGGGGGAAACCTCGACGACGTCGCCCCGGTGGCCGACCTCGGCGACGTCCTGGATGAGGATGATCTTCATCGGCCGAGGTATGGCAGCAGCGCCATCTCGCGTGCGTTCTTGATCGCCCGGGCGACCTTGCGCTGACAGCGCGGGCAGTTTCCCGTCACCCGCGAGGAGCGGATCTTGGCGCGGTCGGACATGAACTTGCGAAGCGACGCCACGTCCTTGTAATCGACGTGTCCCTTGGTGCGATCGCAAAATTCACAGGTCTGCTTCTTGGGCCGGCGACCGCCCCGTTCGGGAGCGCGCCGCTTCCGCTTGGCGGCCGCCGGGCTGTTCTTTGATCGTGGTGACATTGTGGGGAAGGTCCTCCTGGTGGAACGTTTCTTCTAGAAGGGGGCTTCGTCGGGCCCGTAGTCGTCGCGAGCCACCGGCGCCGCCGCCATGGTGGGAGCGGAACCGCCGCCGAATCCATCTCCGGCCCTTGGCGAGCGGGTGACCGTCGCCGTCGCCCAGCGCAGCGAAGGGCCGATCTCATCGACCGACACCTCGACCACCGAGCGCTTCTCGCCCTCGGGGGTCTCCCAGCTCCGTTGCTCCAGTCGCCCGGTGACGATCACCCGGGTTCCCTTGCTGAGCGATTCGGCGCAGTTCTCCGCGGCGTCCCGCCACAGGGTGCCGCCAAAGAAGCTGGTGTCCTCCTGCCATTCGCCGTTGCGATCCTGGTACCGCCGGTTCACGGCGAACCGGATCTTCGCCATGGCCACCCCGGACGGCGTGAACCGAAGCTCCGGGTCGTCGACCAGGTTGCCGATGAGCGTCACGTGATTCGCTGCCATTGCTCTTTACCTCTTCGTCGAGATCGCTTTTGGGGAAGCGTCGTCGCTTGTGTTCGATCCGTTCATGATGAACGGGGGGTGTGACACTCCGGTCAGTCCGGACGGATGAACTTGTGTCGGACCACCTGGTCGGAGAGGGAAAGCGCCCGATCGATATCGACGATCGCTGCGGGCTCCGACTGGAACTCGAGCACCGAGTAGTAGCCCTCGGTGAGGTGATTGATCTCATAGGCGAAGCGTCGCTTGCCCCAGAAATCGTTCTTGGTGATCTCGGCGCCGCGCTCGGTGAGAGCGCCCGCCACCCGATCGACCTCGGTCCGAACGTCGGTCTCGGCCATCTCAGGCCGGAATATCGTCATCAACTCGTACGTGCGCACTAGCGCTCCACCTCCTTTGGACACCCGCGTACGGCGGGAGGCCCCCGTAGGGGCAGGTCGGGGAAGGCCAGGAGTGTATCGCGGCCAGGGGAGATCGCGGAAGTCGAGCCAGAGGCCGCCTACCGGCTACCGGCAAGAGATCGGACGGCGAGGGGCTCTGCGTAGGGAGCGCTCTTGCGGGCAGCGGGGAGCGGGCAGCGGGCAGCCGGCGCGACTCAGGGAACCACCAACTCCAGCGGCTCCAGCCCTTCGAAGGCTCCCGGGGCCGACTCCAGCGCATAGCGATACCGGCCAGAGGGGTGATAGGTCGGGCACGGGTCGTCGGCACAGGGCACCATGGCGAGCAGATCGACGAGGGTCCCCTCGGCGCCGAAAAGGGCCACGTCGAGGGGAATGAGGGTGTCCTTCATCCAGAAGCCGACCGTCGTGTCCGCCTCGAACACGAACAGCATTCCGTCGAGATCGCCGAGATCGCTGACCCCCATCAGCCCCTGAGACCGCAGCGCGGGTGTGTCGGCGATCACGACCGTCCACGTCTCTCCTGAGACGAGTATGTCGGCCCGCGGGAAAGCGGCGAGCACCTCGGGCACTGTTGCCGCTGGTGCCGAGGTCGCGGTCGTCGCCTCCGCAGTCGGCGTGGCGGTCGGCATCGCGGTCGAGGTGCCCGCGGATCCCTCCGAACATGCCACGAATAGGGCGAGGAGTGGGAAAGACGCAGCGACCAGACGGGCGACGTGGGCAGGTCTCAGGTCTCCACCATCGAGTCGTCGCTCAGCAGGGCCTTCGCCACCTCTTCGGGCATGTGGTAGGTCTCTTCCTCGGAAGGGAACTCGCCGGTCTCCACATCGTGGAACCAACGCTCCACTGCCGCGGTGGCGACCTCGGTCAGATTGGCATATTGCCGGACGAACTTGGCGACGTGGCCATCGCCGAGTCCGAGAAGGTCGTGGAACACCAGAACCTGGCCATCGACATGAGCGCCGGCCCCGATCCCGATCGTGGGAGCCGAGACCTCCTTGGTGATCAACTCGGCGAGCAGGTCGGGCACGCCTTCGAGCACGATCGAAAACACGCCGGCCGCGTCGAGTGCCCTGGCGTCGGCGATGAGTCCCCGGGCCGCCTCCAGATGCTTGCCCTGCACCCGGTACCCCCCCATGGCGTTGACCGACTGGGGCGTGAGGCCGAGGTGGCCCATGACGGGGATCTCGGCGTCGAGCACGGCCTGGATCATCGGGAGCCGTTTACGACCGCCCTCCAGTTTGACCGACTCCGCCCCGCCCTCCTGGACGAATCGCCCCGCGTTGCGAACCGTCTCCTCGACCGAGACGTGATAGGAGAGCCAGGGCATGTCCCCCACCACGAGAGCTGCCGGCCCGGTGCCGCTGACCGCTCGGGTGTGATGGACCATATCGTTCATGGTGACGGTGAGGGTCGTCTCGCGACCCAGGACCACGTTCGCCAGCGAATCGCCGACGAGAACGATGTCGGCGCCGGCGGCGTCGGCGATCCGCGCCGACGGGGCGTCGTAGGCCGTGATCATCTTCAGCTTTGGTCCGCCCTTGGCGGCGCGCACCCTCGGGGCGGTCACTTTGTCGCGGGTCTGGTCGCGCATCTCGTTTCCCTTTCTCCCCACCGTCGCCGGTTGGGGGAATCCTGCGCTTCCGTCTGGGGCCCGCACTCGGGGATCGGCCGCATCCGTCGGCCGTGCCCCGCGGGCAGAAAGAATGGTACCCGCAGTTCGTAGTTCGTGACTCGTGGCTCGCAATCCGCAACCCGCAAACCGCAACTCGCAAGTCGTAACTCGTAACTCGCTGCCCGTCGCCCGTCTTGCGGGCAGCTGGTAGCCAGCAGCGGCCGAGCGTGGTGAGGCCCCTCGCTAGCGTTGTCTCATGCCACGCAAGGACATCACATTCACGGCCGCTGAGGCCGCCGGCTACCTGGAAGCGGGCCGCACCCTGATCGTCGCCTCGCACAATCGAGATGGGAGCATCCATCTGGCGCCCATGTGGTACGTGATGGACCAGGGGAAGATCGTCTTCCGCTCGTTCGCCAAGTCGCAGAAGATCGTCAACCTGCGCCGTGATCCCAGGATCTCGGTGCTCATCGAGACTGGTGATGCCTACGCGGAACTGCAGGGGATCCTGATCCGGGGGACGGCGACGCTGATCGACGACCCGGGGTACACGCTCCGGGTCTACGGCCGGCTCGCCGCCAAGTACGCCATGGTCGGCGACGCCCCGATCGAACTCGACGACGAGGCGTTGGAAGCGGCGTTCGGGCGGTTCGCCGCCAAGAACACGTCGGTGATCGTGGAGCCGAAGAGGATCACCTCATGGGATCACACCAAGCTCGGTGGGGAGTACTAGGCCTGTCGCCGGTCGCCTGTCGCCCGTCGCCCGTCGCCCGCAAGAGGGTTCCAGTCTCCCGCGACCAGCAGGCTGATCGAGGGTCGCTGCCCTCTCCGCTCGGTCACTACGTTCCCTCGCGCCTCCCCCATAAGAATGGGGGAGGCGGAGACCTCGCTCATCGCCTTTCGCCCATCGCCTATTCGCTTTTCGCGTTCTTGGCCCCATGAGAACGCGAAAACTCACCTCCCCTTCGTTTGACAGTCGCTATATCGAACCGATATAACGAACCCCACAATGCTCGACATGGCGATCCTCGGCCTGCTCCGCGAGGGCCCGATGCACGGCTACGAGTTGAAACAGCGACTCGTCGACCTCGGCTTCTGGCGAATCTCGTTCGGCTCGGTCTACCCGGCGCTGCGGCGTCTCGACCGTTCCGGCTGGATCGAGGTATCCGGCGGGTCGGGTCGACGCAAGGAATACCGGATCACCGCTGAAGGCAAGGAGCACTTCCAGCAGATCCTCGAAGACGAAGCCTCGGAAGTGGAGAACACCACCGCGTTCCGGGTGCGCCTCGCCTTCTTCCGGTACATGGAACCGTCCGTTCGCATCGGGTTCCTGGAGCGACGCAAGTCGGTGCTCCGGGAGCGCATCGCCGCTGCCCGCGGCTCACTCCGCAAGACCGCCGACCGGGTGGACCGCTACACGCAGGCGCTGATGGAGCACGGGGTGAAGGTCGCCGAGGCCGACGTGGCCTGGATCGAAGAGTTGATCGCGTCCGAACAGCTGGACGCACCGCGGGGCTTCGACGACGCCCCCGGCGAGAAGTGAGAGAGAGGGAGGACGACATGGCCAAGGTTCGAGTGGCGATTGCCGGAGTCGGCAACTGCGCCAACTCGCTGATCCAAGGCGTCACGTACTACCGCGACGCCGAGCCGGGGATGAGTGTCCCCGGTCTGATGCACGTCGAGCTCGGCGGATATCACATCCGCGACATCGAGTTCGTCGCCGCCTTCGACGTCGATGCCGCCAAGGTGGGCCAGGAGCTCACCAAGGCGATGTGGGCCGGAGTGAACGACACCTACCGGTTCGCCGAGGTCGCCGAGACCGAGGTCCAGGTCCAGCGGGGACCGACGCTCGACGGTCTGGGCAAGTACTACCGATTGACGATCGAGGAATCGGTCGAGGAGCCCGTGGACGTCGTGGTCGCGCTCAAGGAGTCGGGCGCCGACGTGCTGGTCGCCTACCTCCCGGTGGGCTCGGAGCAGGCGATCCGCTTCTACGCCGAGGCCGCGCTCGAGGCCGGTGTCGGGTTCGTCAACTGCATCCCGGTGTTCATTGCCTCCAATCCCGAGTGGGCCCGCCGTTTCTACGATGCAGGTATCCCGATCATCGGGGACGACATCAAGTCGCAGGTCGGGGCGACGATCGTCCACCGCACGCTCGCCCGCCTCTTCGAGGATCGCGGGGTGACGATCGAGCACACCAGCCAGCTGAATGTCGGCGGCAACATGGACTTCAAGAACATGCTCGAACGGGAGCGGCTCGAGTCGAAGAAGATCTCCAAGACCCAGGCCGTCACCTCGCAGTTGGACAACGCCCTTGCCTCGGACGACATCCACATCGGACCCTCCGACTACGTGCCGTGGCTCACCGACCGGAAGTGGGCCTACATCAGGATCGAAGGCAAGGCTTTCGGCGACGTTCCTCTCAACGCCGAGCTGAAGCTCGAAGTGTGGGACTCGCCTAACTCGGCCGGGGTGGTGATCGACGCGGTGCGCTGCATCAAGCTGGCACTGGACCGCGGCATCGGCGGGCCGCTGCTCGCCCCTGCCTCGTACTTCATGAAGAGCCCGCCCGTGCAGTTCCGTGATGCCGATGCTCACGCCTACGTCGAGGCGTTCTCCATCGGCGAGGACCTCACCAAGGAAGCCCTGGCGGAGTACCTCGCCGGCTGATCCGACAGCTCACTCTCTCTCAGATCGAGGGCCGCCCTGGGGGCGGCCCTCGATTCGCGCCAAGAGGCTGCCCGCTTCCCGCTGCCGGCTACCCGCAAGAAGGTTGCCCGTTTCCGGTTTCCAGTTTCCAGCAAGAGGCGGCCGAACCGGATTTCGCTCATCGCCCATCGCGGACCTTGCCAATTGCCAATTGCGCCTCACGAACAACGAACAACGAACTACGAACTACGAAGGTGCGCCCTCACCCACCCGATGTCCGCCGTTTGCTCTTCGCTGCCTCCCGGGGTTTCCACCAGGATCGGGCAATCGACCGCAGAGACCACCGCGCCGAGCAGTTCCTCCGGGATCTCGCCTTCCGTCAGGTTGGCATGACGATCGCGGTGGCTGCCGAGAGGGTCGCGAGAGTCGTTGAGGTGGACGAGATCCACCGCGCCGGTCATCTCGGTGACCCGGGCGACGAGGGTGGCGAGATCCTCACCCGCCGCCCAGGCATGGCACGTGTCGAGGCACACCCCTACGTTGTGGTTGCCGATCTCCTCCCACAGCAGGCGGTACCCACTCACATCCCGCAATACGGCGTTGCCGCCGCCGGCGGTGTTCTCCAGGAGGATCGGCACCGAGATGTCCACCGAGTCGAGTGCCTTCCGCCATCGCTCGATTCCGACCGCGACTTCCTCTTCGTCTCCGACGTGCCCGCCGTGGACGATCACGCCGGCAGCGCCGACGGCTGACGCCGCCGCCAGGGTGTCCGCCAGGATCTTGCGACTCGGTATCCGAATCCGGTTGTTGGGAGAGGCCACGTTCACCAGGTAAGGGGCATGGACGTACAGCCGGATCGGCGAGGCGACGAGGTCGGCGGCATCGTCGCGCGGCAGCGGCGCCTTCCAGGATTGCGGGCTGGACAAGAAGGTCTGCACGGCGTCGGCACCGCGGGACGCTGCTTCCGCAAGCGGATCGGCCGATGGCACGTGGGCCCCCACCAGATTCACAGCTCGCCGCCTTCCGGCTGCACCCTCCCGGTCAGTTGGTCGAGCAGTGGTGCAACCTGATGCGCCGGCATGTCCCACTCGTCGGCGTACAGGTGGAGCCACGGAGGGTCCGCCTCTCCCCCGGCCGGATTCCCCGGCACCAGGTCGGGATCGTCGAAATGCAGCGACAGAACCGAGACGTTGGTGCCGTCGTCGTCGCGGAGCCCCGAGCGGACCTCGACCACGTTGTCCCAGGGAAACAGCCGCGGGGGATGCCCTGGTCCGTCGACCCGCACCGACAGTCCCTCCCGATCGGCCCGCAGGATCACCGTGGGTCGGATCAGCTCCTTGAGCGACCAACCCATGGCCGCCACACCCCCGGCGAGGAGGGCCGATCCGAGCACGACGTCACGTCGTCGCTGGGCCTGACCGTCGGCGCTGAGCTGTCGCACGGTGATGTCGACGACTCCCTTCGACCCATCGTCGGTCGAGCCGACCACCTGGCTGGTGGTGTCCGGCTCGGGAAACCAGCGATGGGAGACGAGCATGTCCACGGCCAGCAGGATCGCCGGAACGGCGAGGGCGGCATAGCCCAGCATGCGAAGCGGGGAACGGGCGACCGAGACGTTCATCGTCAAGCACTGTATCGAGCGGACGGCTCGGCCCGGGCTCCCCACGCCCAGGAACCCAACGCGGCGAGGCGGCCATCCGGTGGATGGCCGCCTCGCCGGTCAGGGAGGAAACGCAATACGCCTCGGAGGCGGTACCTATCGAATCGGCACCGGCCGTCGCGCCTTGAGCGGAATGCGGGGGCGATCAGCGCCTTCCGGAGACCCGCCAGATGGCCAAGTCCCATCTCCGCTCGCGGCGGTGGCCGTCCACGAGGACCGCCGCACCGAGGAGGAGCAACACGGCGGCGGCGATGAGGAACTGGTCGGCGGCGATGCCGGTAAAGGGCAGGGCTGCCTCGAGCTCGAACCCGAAATCGGCGGTCAGCACCGCGTTGCCCGCGGTCAGGTCGATCGTCATCACGGTCGGCGTGGTGGCGTGCGTCGCCGCTCCGATCGTCGCCGAATCGACCTCGAGGCGATAGGACCCCGGGGGCAGCGTGGCGAACTCGTAATGGCCGAATTCATCGGTGATGACCGATGGGAAGACATAGTCGTCGGCGGTGTCGAAGACGCCGTCGGGACCCGCCCAGGTCATGGTGATCGTGGCACCGGCGAGGGTCGGTTCGTCCTCGTTCTTGTTGCCGTCGCTGTCACGGTCCTCCCACACCAGGTCGCCAACCGAAGCAGTGCCGGTGTAGCCGAAGTCCAATCCGTTCACTACGGAACCGGCGATCACCATTGCTGCGGTCCGCCCATCGACCGCGGCGTCCGGATCGATGGAGATCTCGAGGCCGGTCAGGGCCGTCTGCCTGTCGATACGGACCTCGTAGGTCCCGGGTGCGAGGTTGGCGAAGAAGTAGTGCCCCTCGCCATCGGTGACCGTCGAGTGGACGACCGCCCCACTCTGGTACAGGTCGACGGTCACTCCGGCCCGCGGCGGCTCTCCAGGGTCACGACTCGGATCGTGATCGAGGTCGAGATAGACCTGGCCCGAGATCGACCCGGGGGGCGGCCCATAGCCGATGTCGGCGGCGGGGACCGCCACGCCGGCGACCGCGGTCACGGTCTGGTGGGCGTTGGCGGTGGTCAGGTCGTATCCGGCCGGCACGGTGGCGTCCACGACCCTGACATCGACCGACCCGGGGAGGACCGTCGCCGACCAATGCCCGTTGCTGGGGGTGGTCACGGTGACCGTGCCACCGCCCCCGGAGTCGGTGACCTGGACGCCGATACCGGCCAGTCCGGGCTCACCGGGGTCCATCACCCCGTCGCGGTCGAGATCGGCAAACACCACACCGGTGAGCGACGACCCTGACGGGGCGAAGGCCACCGTCGCCGAATCGGACTCCTCGATGTCGTTGCCGTCCTCGTCGTCCGCCGTGACCGTGACCGTGTCGACGTGGTCCGGGTCACCGTACCTGCCGGTCAATGCGGCCTGAAACGAGCAGGTGGCGGTCGCGCCGGCCGCGAGCGAGGACGGCAGGGTTGGGCAGGTGTTGGCGGCAACGTCGGTGTTCCCCGCATCGAGCACGTCGCCGAAGACATCATCCCAGAGGGCATCGACGGTGAGCGGCTCGACAGAGAGGTTCTCCACGGTGACCGTGAACGTCACGGTTCCGCCCGGCTCGGTCACCGACGCCGCCGAAGTGGTCTTGGTGATCGACGCAGCGGGCAGCACGTCGTCGAAGGACACGGTCGCCGATGCCTCATCGCGGGCGACGTCGCCCTCGTCGTCGTGGCCGGTGACGGTGACGGTGTCGGTGTGATCGGGGCCCGAGGCGTCCCCGGCGACGAACGCCTCGAACGAGCAGGCGAACGCCGCCCCGGCGGCCATCGTGGTCGGCAGGGAGACGCACGAGTTGGCCGACACGTCGGGGTTTGCCACGTCGAGCAGATCCCCGAACACGTCGTCGACCAGCGAATCGATGGTGAGCGTCTCTGCGGAGGTGTTGGTGACGGTGACGTCGAACGTCACGTCGTCGCCGGGTTCGTCTACCGACGATGTCGAGGGGGCCTTGGTGACGGCGATCGTGGAAGCGGTGTCGAGGAAGAACACGGTGGCATCGTCGGAAGCCGAATCGGTGGATCCGTCGTCGTCGATCACCGACGCGAGAACGACGTCCTGATGCGGGGGACCCGAGGCGTTGCCGGGGACGAAGGCGTCGAATTGGCAGCTGAGGGCATCGCCAACGGCAATGGCGGTACCCACGACCGGGCAGGTGTTGGCGCTCACTGCGGGGTTCCCGGCGTCGGCCAGATCACCGAACCGGTCATCGGTGAGGGCGGTGAGGGTCACATCCTCGATCGAGTCGTTGGTGACGGTCACGAAGAACGTCACCGTCTCACCGGGCTCGGTCACCCAGTCCGAGGACACGTCCTTGACGACGCTGATCGAAGGAGGAACGTCCACGACTGTGCCCTCGTCATCGGTCTCGTCGCCGGGGTTTCCCTCGGGCGTGTCCGAGGACAAGGTCGCAGTGTTGTTGATCACCCCGTCCACGGCAGAGCCGACATCCACCGCGATGTCGAACGCCACCGAGGTCACCCCGAGGTCACCCGGCAAGCAGGTGAGCGTGCCCACCGGTCCTTCCACGCAGGACGGGTCGCTGGCCGCGGGGACGAAGGTCACCGAAGGGGGAAGCGTGTCGACGACGACCACGGCAACCGCCGCGTCGGGTCCGGCGTTGGTGACGGTGAGTGTGTAGGCCAGCCGGTCACCGGGATGGAGAGGCGTCACTTCGTCGTCGACCTTGGTGAGCGACAGGTCTGCGAGCGTTTCGGCGTAGTCGGTAGCCGAAGCAGACTGCGGGGCCGGGAACTGATCGGAGTACGTCTCCGCGGTGTTGACGAACTCGGTTGTGCCCCCGGGAATCGGCGAGTCGACCGTGACGTCGAATGTGATCGTGAGCATGCCATCGTCCGGGATCGTCACCCCCGACACCAGATTCGGCGGCGGCCCGGCCGCAACCGGGGTGCCTGCGACGTCCGCCGCCACCGACCCGCCGACATAGCTGACCCCAACGGGCAGGGTGTCGGTCACCACCACCCCCGTCTGGGGGGTGTCTTCGCTGTTGTGGACCCGGACGGTATAAGTGATCGGGTCGCCGGCGCCGACGACGCCGCCCCCGACCGACGACGACTTCACGATGTGGAGGGGAGGCACGTCCAGCGGCCTCCGGTTGGTCGCCGTCGTCGGACCGTAATCGGTGACCATGATCGCGGTGTTCACCACCTCCGACACGCCAAAGGGAATCGGGCTGTCGACCACGACCGCGAACTCCGCCACCCGCGTCGCTCCGGGGCCGATGGTTCCCACCGCCAATCCCCCGGCCGGGGAGTCGGCGTCCAGAGGCGTAGGCGAGAACGGGGCGCCGTCGTCGGGTTTGGTGGCCCCGTCGAGGATCGTCGAAGAGGCGACGTAGGAGGTCAGCGTCGGTGGGTCGTCGGTGAGCACGACATCGTCCACGGCGACGATCCCCAGGTTCTGCATGGTCACCGTGTAGGTGATCTCATCGCCGGCATCGGCGAGTCCGTCGCCGTCCCCGTCGTCGCTGATCACGGACGACTTGGTCATGATGATCTCGGGAAAGGGCAGGATCGTTGTGCCCATGTCGAGGGCCGGGGATCCGCCGGTGTACCCCGGTCGCTGGCCCCAGGCAGCAGCGAGGCGGGTGCCGTCGAGGGTGTAGAAGCGGGCGCCGGTGAGGTCACGGTCGCCGCCGGCCGCGGAGGACTCGCTCGGCAGGTAACAGTTCGAGGTGCCGTCGTCGTAGATAGTTATCGACGCAAAGGCGGTCACGTCACACGAGAAGTCGAAGTGGTTGCCGAGCGCGTCCACCCCGGCGCCTGTCGTCGGATCCCCGTCGCGGTCCACGTAGAGGGTGGTATCCGCCGACGGGGCGAGCCACACCGGGCTGTAGTTGTTGGTGAGCCCCTCCGACCCGGGGGCATAGGGCACGATCACCGACGGGGTGGTGGCCTGACCGGGGACCAGGGTGTAACCCCAGTCGTAGGACGAGGTGCTGCTGCCCTCGGTGGTGATCATCTGGAAGGCGTAGAACGGCTCTCCCCCCTGGCTGGTGAACCTGGCGCCGGCATCCACCGGCATCAGGTAGGACGCCTGGGCGTGGGCGCCGACCGGTACGGTGTCGATCCCGCCGCCCCCGAGAAGCACGTCGACGGTGATCCCCCCGGCTCCGGGATTGAAGAGGAAGACCCTGGTGCCGAGAGTGCCGGAATACGATCCGACCGGACTGACGCTCTGATCCGACCAGATCGCGGTCGGATACAACTCGAAGAGCCGCGATTCATAAGTAGCCCCGATGTCCCCTGTGGTCACGTACACGGACACGGGTTGGTTGGCGGTGACGACCGCGCCGAGCAGCACGCCTCCGTTCACCACGTGGGTTTCCCCCTCGGTGAGCGAAAAAGAGGTCTCGTACGACCCATTGGCATCGAGGTCGGCCGACACCGTGGTGCCGGCGGCGGTCCCCACCACAACCAGGCCGGTGTATTCGAATACCTGGTTGAAGTCGGCGTCCTCTCCTGCCGGGATGTCGAACCGGGTGCCCGACTTGTCGATGTCGAGCACCTGGACCCCGCCGGCGAGCAGGGTCCCGGAGTCGGAGGCGTACCCGGTCTGGGTGACGGCGATGGGGGCGGTCGAGACGATCTTGTCCCGGCCGTCGAAGTAGTTGCCGGCGCCGCGCGCCCCGCCCACGTCGACAGAGACGTTGGATGTCTGCGTCCAGACCTCACCGGCGTCCATCGGCAAGACGAGCGTCGAAGCCTGGACGGGGGACAGCGCGTCGACCTCGTAGCCGTCCTCGAAATGGTCGTAGTAGACGACATTCCCGTCGGCACCTGAGGTGATCGAGATCGTCGAGATCACCGGACTGTCACAACACGCCGGGTCGTCGGCGATGGTGCGCAGGATGCCGATGTACTGCTGTGCCTCATACGGCGTGTAATAGGTCTGGGCAATCGCCGGGGCGGCTTGGGCCGTCCCAGGGCGGGTCGCCTGGCCGAATACCGCCACTTGTGCGGCGATCGCCACGACGGCGAGCAGCGCACGGCTGATGTGGATGCGACGGACCCTCCGGGTTCGCGCGCCCAAGCTCGGGTACATCTGCGTCCTCGGCTTCGTAGCGGATCTTGTCCGCGATTGACCGAGAGCATCGGAAGGTCGGTGAGGACGCTTGACAGATACCAGCGAAAGGCCAAGAGCGATCAGCGAAACCGTCGGCGGCACACCCGGGACACCAGAGAACGCCCATCGCAGGCCGAGCGCAGCGAGGCCGCTCGCGGGCTCACGCAGTGAGGCCTATCGCGGCGCCTACCTCCCGAACCGCCGCTCGCGTCTCGTGAAGTCGCGCAGCGCCCTGAGGAAGTCGACGCGGCGGAAACCCGGCCAGTGCACGTCCACGAAGGAGTACTCGGCGTAGGCCGCCTGCCAGAGGAGGAATCCCGACAACCGGGACTCGCCGCTGGTGCGGATCACCAGGTCGGGATCGGGGAGATCGGCGGTGTAGAGGTGGGAGGCGATCGCGGCAGCGTCGATGGCGCCGGCCAGCTCCTCCGATTGCAGGCCGTCGGCCGCCAACTTGCCCACCAGGTCACGCACTGCGTCCACGATCTCCTGGCGCCCACCGTAGGCCAGGGCGATCGTGAGCCTTCGCCCGCCGCGGGACGATCCGGCGGCAAGCCCCTCCGCCGCCTCCCGGAGGCGATCGGGAAGAAGGTGCAGACTTCCCACGACCCCCACCCGCAGGTCGGGGCCGGCTGCCTCCCCCAGCCGGTCGAACAGGTCGATGAGCACGTCGTAGTAGGGATCAAGCTCGGCGGCGGGGCGTGCCAGGTTTTCCTGGGAGAGCAGCCAGCAGGTGAGCGCCGGCACCTCCAATTCGCGGCACCAGCCGAGGAACTCGACGAACTTGTCCATCCCCGCTCGGTAGGACGAGGCGTAGTCGGGAAGCCCGGCGAGGCGAGCGAACCGCCGGTGGCCGTCGTGGATCACACCGATGTGCCGGGGGAGTCGCCCTCGATCGAGGGACCGCAACAGATGCTTCTCGTACAGCCGGTAGAGCGGTCGAGTCAACGCGCTGCTGGTGCCGTTCACCGGGATCTGCTCCTGCGGGTCATCCGGACAGTCCGCAGGCGTCCGTGCCGCCGAAGAAGCCGTCCTTGAATGCCTGGAACCGCTCGAAGGCTCCGGCCCCCGTGCCTTGTTCGCCCGGTGTCGCCGACAGCGTGAGGAATCCGGCGATACCCTCTTCGAGGTCCCCGGCGGAGAGATACAGCTCCATGGGATTCCCGTCGACGGTGAGGCCGGCGGTCCACGTCCCGCTGAGGCAGTCGGCCTGCAGTTGAGCCTCCACCCCTTCGGTGGCGAGCCCCGCCCTTGCCTGCACCGCATGCCCCCATTGCGTCGCCAGGACGAGACCTACGGCGAAGTCCCCGATCTCGGTGTAGAGGCCGGGGAACAAAGTCTCGTCGTCCCACGCCACGTAGTCGTCGGGCGGGCAATAGAACGCATTGCCCTCATAGAACGATGGATCGGCGGTAAAGCCTCCGCATGCGGGGAGCGAACCGGATGACGGCAGGTAGGGAATCAACCGGGATACCGGGCTCCAAGCCCCTCCGAAGACCTCGGGATAGACGATGCTCCAGTACGTGTCGAGCGCGGCAGTGAGTGTTGGCGTCACCTCGGACAGGGGCAGGTCACGGCCTTGTGACGGGTCGTCGCCCGACTGGAGATCGATGAACACGACCGGGGGCTGTTGCGTCTCATAGGTCGCGCAGCGGGCAACTCCGTCGTTGAAGCCATCGAAGAACGCGCTCAGTCGGTCGAAGGACCCGCCGTGGGCGTCGGGTCCGCCGGGAGCCGTGCCCAGTCCATCGCCGATCAGAAGGAAGCCGGCCATCGCCTCCTCCAGATCACCCGGTTCGAGTCGAAGGATGTCGCTCTCGTCGGCGGCGATCCTCCCGGTCCATGCCCCCGCGAAGCAGTCTGCCTGCAGTTCGGAAATGATCGTCGGCTGGTTGAGGGAGTCGAAGCCGTACCGGTTCTGCACGGCATGACCCCACTCGTGGGCGAGGACCAGCGCCACGGTGAAGTCGCCGAACTCCTGGAACAGAGGTGCGATGAGTCCTTCGGCGTCCCACTGGATCGTGTCGTCCTCTCCGCAGTAGAAGGCGTTCTGCTCGTACTCGCGACGCTGCATGGATCCCCCGCATTGGGGACGGTCTCCCTGGGAGATGAAGTACGGACCGAGGCCGGCCAGCGTCGGGAACTCAATCCCCCACTGCACCGGCATCATCGCGGTCCAGAACTCCTCGAGGTCGACGATGGTGGCGTTCACGATCTCCTCGACGGTGGTGATCGGCGTGAAGTCGCCACCGGCGATGGTGGTTCCCGTCGAATCCCCGCGCAGACAGATTTCGATCACCGCCTGCGCCGTGGGGTCCGAACCGATGTCGACCTCGTTCATGGCGATGAAATCGTCGACGGTCAGCCTCGCCTGGAACTCGTCGATGGTGCAGCGACAGAACGACTCCCCCGATGTCGGGGAGCAGCCACCCAGGTAGGCGTCTACCACCTCCTGCGGGTAGGCGGCGCCCGGCCCGGCGACCGTCGTCGTCGAGGCGACAACCGGCTCGGCGGTGTCGTCACCGCAGGCGGCAAACGCCAGCGCCGTTGCCACCGCGATGGCGACCAGGCGCCTCATCGCCACCGCCCCCTCCAACCCCGCCACGGGCCCGGCCGCGGCGCCGTGTCCAGGATCCGGGTCGCCGGCAGCGAGGTCTCGAGCACGGCGTCGAGGCGTTCCACCAGCCACTGATCAAACGGGTCCGACGACGACCGCAGGCTCGCCAGGGCCGCCTCGGGATCGTGCGCCTCGGTGAACACCACCGCGAGGGATTCGCGGTCGCGTTCCACCAGCGAGACCACCTGGCGGGTCACGCCCCGCCGACGTTGCGATTGGGCCCACTCGACGCGGCGGGCGCCCATCAGCTCGGCGTGCAGCGCCCGCCACTCGTCCGCTTTGCCCGGCGCAATCGGGGTGAGGCTGAGAACCGCCGCCACGAGACCTCCAGGGAGTACGGGCTGGAAACAGTAGCGAGGCCCTCAGATATCAGGTGGTGAGGGTTCGGTACATGGCGACCAGTCGCCGGGCCCACGCTCCGCCGTCGAACTCCTGATCGAATCGCTCTCTTGCAGCCTTGCCCATCCACCGTCTCGAGTCACCGTCGTCGGCGAGAGACCCGATGGCTGCGGCGAGTGAAACGGGATCTCCCGGTGGGACGAGTACCCCTGCTCCGGGCACCACGATCTCGGGGATTCCGCCGACATCTGAGGCGACCGTCGGTATTCCCGCGGCGAGAGCCTGGATCAGTGCCGTGGGCAGCGCGTCGAACAGCGCCGGGTGTACCACCAGATCGGAAGCTGCCAGCAGGCGTGGCACGTCATCGCGGAAGCCGGTGAAGACGATGCGTTCCGCGGGAAGCGCCGCGGCCCGGCGGCGGATGTCTGGCATGTTCGGACCGTCACCGACGATCACGAAGACGACCCCGTCCACCGCGGCTGCCGCTTCCATCAGCACGTCGTGACCCTTCCCGGGACGGAGCACCGCCACCGTGGTCGCCACCACGGCATCCTCTGGCACTCCGATCTCGGCTCGGATCTCCGCACACTCGGCGGGCTCGAAGCGGCCGGGATCGGGGACTCCGTTTCGCAATGTCACCACCCGCTCGGGTCTCTCCGGGAAGGTTGCCAGATACCACGAGCGGAGAGCATCCGACACCGCGATGGTCAATGCCGCCGATCGCATCCGCCGATGAGCGGCCCAATCGCGTTTGCGGGCGGCCAGGCCACCGACGCGGTCCTCGATCACGTGGAGGGTGGACACGTGAGGCACGCCGATCTTGCCGGCAACCCGACCGGCGACGACGTCGGCGTGCTTCAGGTGGGAGTGGAGAACGTCCGGGGCCAGGCGATCGATCAGCCCCGTGAGGCGGCGGGGTCCCCGCGGATCCCACCAGCCGGCGAGGTCGAGGGAGCGCACGTCCACACCGGCGGCCCGCAACATGCCCGCATACCGGTGATCGCCGAGCGGCATCATGCTGACCACCGACAGGTCCATCTCCGCCTGCGCCGCCACCCGGGCAAGATCCACCAGGACGTGCTCCGCTCCTCCCGGGGCGAGATGGTGGATTAGATGACACGCCCTCACCGGGCGCGGGGAGTCGCTCACCCGAGGAACATCGGCAGCGGCCATCGGGGTCTGAAGTGGACACGAAGCCCGCACCCGCTGCCCGCTGCCCGCAAGTCAAGGACGCGCTGCCCGGTAGCCGGAAGCCGGTTGCGGGGTAGCCGGTCGCGCGGGTAGCCGGCCGCGGACTAGCGCTTGCTTCGCGCCTAGATTCGCGCGCCCATGCGCGTTCTCGTCACCGGCGCCACCGGCTACATCGGAGGACGCGTCGTCCCCAGGTTGCTCGACGCCGGCTATGAGGTCAGGTGTCTCGCCCGTACCCCGGCGAAGCTTGCCCTCCATCCGTGGAGACATCGGGTCGAAGTGGTGGAGGGTGACCTTCTCGATCCCGCGTCTGTGAAGGAAGCGGTATCGGGGTGCGAGGCGGCGCTGTATCTGGTCCACTCGATGGCAGCGGGAAAGGACTTCGCCCACCTCGATCGAATTGCCGCCTCCAATTTCCGGGCGGCCGCCGCCGACGCCGGCCTGCGCCGCATCGTCTACCTCGGAGGGCTCGGCTCCGACGATGCCGAGCACTCCCCCCACCTGAGCAGCCGCCACGAAGTGGGCAGCATCCTCGCTTCCGGAGCGACCCCGGTCACCGAGGTGCGGGCCGCAGTGATCATCGGATCCGGCTCCCTCTCCTTTGAAATGCTGCGCTCCCTCACCGAGGTCCTCCCGGTGATGACGACCCCGAAGTGGGTTCGGACCAGGTGCCAGCCGATCGCGGTGCGTGACATCCTCCAGATCCTTCTCAGCGCCCTGGCGGACACCTCGGCCTCCTTCCGGGTGCTCGAGGCCGGCGGGCCCGACGTTCTCACCTACGAGACGATGATGCAGATCTACGCCGAAGAGGCCGGGCTGCGGAGGAGGCTTCTCATCCCGGTGCCACTGCTCACCCCGCGACTCTCCTCGCTGTGGATCGGCCTGGTTACGCCCCTTCCTCCCAAGGTGGCCCGGCCACTTGTGGAGAGCCTTCGCTCCGAGGTGATCGTGACCAACCCGCAGACCCTCGTCCCGTTCGAACTGACGCCCTATCGCCAGGCCGTTCGACGCGCCTTGAGCCGGCTCCCCGGCGGGGTGATCACCCGCTGGAGCGACGCCGATTCGCAGCCGGCGGCACCGAGCCCGGCGGACCCGGCGTGGTCGGGCGGGACCGTGTTCATGGACCGCCAGGTGATGCCCACCGAGACCGGCGCCGACCACCTCTTCTGGGCGTTCAGCCGCATCGGCGGCGGGGTCGGCTACTACGGGCTCGACTGGGCATGGCGGATTCGCGGCCTGCTCGATCGATTGGTCGGGGGAGTCGGGCTGCGCCGGGGCCGTCGCCACCCCACCGAGGTGCGCACCGGAGAGGCGGTCGACTTCTGGCGGGTCGAGGATGTCGTCCCCGGCCGCAGCCTCAGGCTCCGAGCAGAGATGCGGCTCCCCGGTGACGCTTGGTTGGAGTGGGAGGTCCGCGACACGGAGTTCGGCGCCGATCTCATCCAGACGGCCTGGTTCCGCCCCCGGGGCCTCGCCGGCCGCGTGTACTGGTACTCCTTCCTGATACCCCACCGCGTCGTATTCCCCCGCATGGCGCATCGCATTGCCGCCGCAGCCGAAGAGAGAGGGTTTGCCTGTCGGTGACCCACGTTCTGATCGTGACGGCCGCGGTGGCTGCGGCGCCGTTCGTCGTCTTGTGGGGGATCAGCCTCGTCGTCGCCAACGCCTCGATCGTCGACCTCTTCTGGGGTCCTTCCTTCGCCATGGTCGCCTGGGCGGTGGGGATGTACTTCGAGACCGTCGGGGATCTGCAGCTCCGCCGCTTCAAGGCCGACCTCGCCAATGAGGGCTTGGTGATGGATCAGGGCCTGTGGCGTTACACCCGTCATCCCAATTACTTCGGGGGTGCGAAAACGTGTCCCGGGTCCTATCACGTTCCGGCTTGGCTACAAGCCGGAACGTGATCCCGCGGCGAACCTGTTTGCGTACCCCCGACGGCGACTTCATCGTGTGGTGGGGCACTTCCTGGTCTCGATCGCCGCCTGGACCTTGGCGTGGACAGTCGTGGGACCAATCCTGATGTCGATCCTGCTGCTACGGGTCAGCGGCGTGACCCTGCTCGAGAGAACCCTGCGGCAAAGGCGCCCCGGCTACGAGGAGTGCGTCACCAAGACCGCGGCGTCCTTCCCCCGCCGACCGCGACCATAGAGATTTCCTCCAGCCGGGAACGCCGGCCGCGGGCACGATCGGCCTGGCTCAATCCGGTTCGGCCGGTATCGAGCCAAACCGCGGCGGAGCACACGACCGACTCGCGCATCGGTCTACGTGTCGATCGTGCCCTGGGTGGACTGGGCCTCTGGGTTCTCCCGCTTGCGCCGGATGACGAGGGCGGCGATCGCCGCACCCAGAGCCGCCAACCCGAACCACTTCTTCTTGGAGCCCATGTCCTGAAGGGTACGCCAGCAGGGAGTGCAGTGCATGGGGAGATTACCCCGCACCCGCTACCCGCACCCGCCACCCGCAAAGAGTGATTGAGCGGCCGACGGGTGGCGGGTAGCGGGGAGCCGGCAGCCGGTAGCCTGATTGGATGCTCACGATCGGTTGGTGCGAGATGGTCCGGCTGCCTGTCCTCGGCATAGACGCCATCGCCGCCAAGATCGACACCGGTGCCAGCTCTTCCTCGATCGATGCCACCCGGGTTCGCGAGGTACCGAACTCCCCGGCGCGCACCGTCCGGTTCCGCATCCACCTCGATGACGGCCAGTCGGTGATCGCCGAGGCTCCGGTGGTCGACGTGCGTACGGTGCGCAATCCCGGGCGGGGCGGCAGGGAAGAACAGCGGTACGTGATCCGGACCGATCTCGTCCTTGGAGGGGAATCGTGGCCGATCGAGGTCACCCTGGCGAGAAGGACCCGGATGGAATACCGGGTGCTAATCGGTCGGGAGGCACTCGGCGGGCGGGCCGTCGTGGATCCCGCCGCCGCCTTCCTCCTCGGAGGACCGTGATGCGCATCGGTGTCCTCAGCCGGCAGAGTGGGCTGTACAGCACGAGTCGACTGGTCGAAGCCGCACGCGAGCGAGGCCACGAGGTATCGGTGGTCGACTACCTCCGCTGCTACATGGACATCACATCGAAACGCCCCCGGGTGCGCTTCGCCGGACGGGAGCTGGAGTTCGACGCGATAGTCCCCCGGATCGGCGCCACCTACACCTTCTATGGAACAGCAGTTGTTCGTCAGTTCGAGGTGATGCACGTCCTGACCGCCAACGAGTCGCAGGCCATCGCCCGGGCGCGCGACAAGCTCCGCTCGCTGCAGTTGCTCTCCCGAGCGGGTGTGGGATTACCCGTGACCGGATTCGCCCACTCGACCAAAGACATCGACGGGCTGCTCGAGGTGGTGGGACGGCCTCCCTACGTGATCAAGCTGCTCGAGGGCACCCAGGGGGTCGGCGTGGTCAAGACCGACACGCGCAACGCAGCCGAGTCTGTCATTGCTGCGTTCCGCCAGCTCGATGCCAACATCCTGGTGCAGCGATACATCGCCGAGGCCGACAACACCGACCTTCGGGCGTTCGTCGTCGGCGGCAAGGTGGTGGCGGCGATGGAGCGGGTCGCCGCCGAAGGGGAGTTCCGGGCCAATCTCCACCGGGGCGGAACCGCCCGGCACGCCGACCTCACCGCCTCTGAGGAAGAAACTGCTATTTCGGCCGCCCATGCCCTCGGCTTGGACGTGTCCGGGGTCGACATGCTCCGCTCCAAGGCGGGCCCGCTGGTCATCGAGGTCAATGCCTCTCCGGGTCTGGAGGGCATCGAGACCGCCAGTGGTGTCGACGTCGCCGGGGAGATCATCCGATTCCTCGAGGATCGGAACCCCCCGCCGGATTCCTGAGTTCTCAACCCCTGCAGCCCGCACCACCCATTGGTTTCAGGCGGGTCGCGATCGGGAAAAAACCTGCTCGAGAGCGTCACCTCGGCCGCGCGGGGAGTGTCTAACCCGCGTAAGGGGAAACGCCCACAACAAGGAGGAAACCCTAGTGGACGTAGCACTTATTCTGCTCGGCGCCATCTTTGTGACGTACGGCTGGTATTGGGGCGGGGTCACCGAGTCCCGCACCACCGCCTACGCACTGGGTGCCGCATCGGCCATGTTCGGATTCTGGTTCGCCTTTAGCGGCGGGGCTGGTGGCGACGCAGTTGCCGGCACCATTCTCGGCTTCTCGGCCATCTACGGCTTCCTGGCCGCGTCGAACGCTTGGAACGAGTCGGCCCAGGATCGGACATACGGCATGTTCGCCCTGTTGTTCGGCGTTGGAGCGTTCTTGGCGTTCCTGTATTTCGTCGACAAGAGCGCTCCGGCTCAGTACGGCTATGCCGCGCTGGTCGCTGCCGTCGTGTTCGTGCTGCACTTCATCTCGGCGGGCCTTGTCTCCGACAGCCGCGGATTCAAGAGCTTCGTCGGATGGCTGACGCTGATCGCGGGCGCCGCGCTGGCCCTCTTCGGATGGGCCGCGGCGATGGGATGGGACTTCGGCACCCTGTAGCCGAACCACTCATTGGAGCCCCGGCTCTGCCGGGAAGACATGCGAGAGAGGGAGGCCATTGGGCCTCCCTCTCTCTACGCTTGAGGTATCACGAGGTGAGGATTGACATGGAACCCAGGCAGCTCCTCGAACAGATCAGGACTCGAGTCGGTGCGACAGTCGAGGAAGTCACCTTCGCCCATTACCTGGAGATGGTGGCCGAAGATCCCCGCCTGGCCCGCCTCTCGCACGCCCTCATCTCCGACATGGTCGAGGCGTCGGGGATCTCAGTGGGGCCGGACGGCGAGGAACGCTTCGATCTCTTCGAAGGCGAGTTGTTCGGGCAGCAGCACGTGATCCAGCAGATCGCCGACTACTTCCGCGCCGCCGGGCGCCGTCTCGACGTCCGTAAGCGCATCCTCCTCCTCGTAGGTCCTCCGGGTTCCGGGAAGTCCACATTGGTCAACACGATGAAGAATGGGCTCGAGGCCTACACCCATACGGACGACGGCCGGGTATACGCCGTCAAGGGATCACAGATGCACGAGGACCCGCTGCGGATGATCCCCGAGGATCTTCGCAGCGAGGCAGGTGTCTACATCGAGGGAGACCTCAACCCCGAGGTTCGCTGGATGCTCGAGACCACCTACAAGGGTGACGTGGGAAAGGTGCCGATCGAACGCGTCTATTACTCCATCGCCCACGGCGTGGGGTTCGGCACATTCGTCGCCACCGACCCCCGCTCCGAAGACCTCACCCGCCTTGTCGGCGAGGTGGATCTCTCCCAGTTGAACCCGGCCGATCCCGCCTCCACCCGCCGCGCCTTCCAGTTCGACGGCGAACTCAATGCAGCCCATCGCGGCATGGCCGACCTGCTCGAGGTCTTCAAAATGGATGAGCGGTTCCTCGCCGTCCTGCTCAGCCTCAGCCAGGAGCAGATCATCAAGACCAGCGGCCCGGGAACCATGTACGCCGACGAGGTGGTCATCGCTCAAAGCAACCTTGCCGAGTACCAGGAGTTGGTCGACAACCCCCGCGCCGCGGCGATGCTCGACCGTCTCGTCGTGGTGAAGGTGCCTTTCGTGCTCTCGGTACGCGACGAGATCATGATCTACGAGAAGATGCTCGCCGGCGCCGATCTCGGTCGCCGCGATGTCTCGCCGCTGGCGCTCCACACTGCGGCCACGTTCGCCGTACTCACCCGCCTCACACATCCCGGGGGCGGAATGCAAGGCCTGATCCGCAAACTCCACCTCTACGACGGCCGCTACGGCATACACGGCGGGGTAGATGACGCCGCCAAGTTGCACGAGAAATCGCCCGAGGAGGGGATGACCGGACTGAGCCCCCGGTATGTGATCAACCGGCTGTCCCAGATCGCCGGCGCCACCAAGGGCTGCCTCGACGGGCTGGCGGTCCTCGAGGCGCTGTGGGAGGGATTGCCTCAGCGAGCCGGATTCACCGAGGACGAACGGGAGCGCTGGGGCGCATTGCTAACCGCCACCCAGGCCGAGTACGACGAACTCGTTCAACTGGAGCTGCGCAAGGCATCGGTGCTCGCCTACAAGGACTCCGCCGAGAAGATGGCCCGCGCCGCCAAAGACGAGATCGCCCGTTGGAAGGCTGAGGGCGAATCGGCCAACGTTCCCACGCTGCGCCGGTTGGAGCGGCTCATCGATGTCCCCCAATACGGTCGCGAGCGCTTCCGCGCCACACTGGCGGCCGTCTTCGAGTTGAAGGGGCAGCGGGGCCGACCGCTGCACACCCGGCATCCCCTGCTCGAGGTGGCGATCCAACGGGCGCTCCTCCCCTCGTGGGGCGACGTCAATCGCACGCTCGAGGACCAGACACCCAGCCTCATCGAAGGCCTCACCACCGCCGGTTGGCGCAAGGGGTGCGCTACCCAGTTGGTGGATTACGCCCACAAGTTCACCGCCTCTCGACGGGAACGCAAGCGCGACGATGAGAAGAAGCCGATCTGGTATTCATAGCTCCCGGAGCTCCGCTCCGGGAGCTACCGCAACAGGCGGTCGGTTGCCACCGACCGCCGCAATGAGCGATGAGCGATAAGGGGGATCTCGCTCATTGCTCTTCGCTCATCGCTCGCCGGACGAGCTCCGCTCTCCCCACCACCCATCCAACAGCCGGTACGCCTGCTCTACGTCGTAGGGGCCCTCGTCGAGCCGGTACTCGAGCAGCATGTCCATCGCTTCTCCCACCACCGGCCCCGGGGCGATCCCCAGGTGGGCCATGACCTGATGGCCGTCGATGGGGGGCCGAATCGACGCCAGCTCCTCGCGCTGTGACAGGTCGGCGATGCGTTCTTCCAGTTCGTCGATGCGCCGTTGGATCGCCCGAGCCCGCTTCTCGTTGCGAGTGGTCACGTCGCATCGGACCAGCACGTTGAGGCGTTCGAGCAGAGGACCGGCATCGCGCACATACCGTCGCACCGCGCGGTCGGTCCATCCCATCTTGAAGGTGTGGGGACGCATGTGGAGGTACACCAGATCCGAAATCGCGTCGATGTCGTCGTTGGAGTACCGCAACTCTCGCAACCGCACCCGGGTCAGGCGCGCCCCAACGACTTCGTGGTGGTGAAACGAGACTCCGCCGCGGTCGATCGACTTGGTCGCGGGCTTGCCCACATCGTGAAAGAGGGCAGCCAATCGGACGGTCCGGTCCTGAGGGCACTTGCCCACGACGGCGATCGTGTGGGCCAGGACGTCTTTGTGGTGGTGGACGGGATCCTGCTCCACCGCCAGGGCAGGCAACTCCGGAATCACCTCTTCGGCCAGACCGGATTCGACGAACCCCCACAACGCCGCCTCGACGTGCTCTCCGATGATCAGTCGGTCGAGCTCACCGCCGATCCGCTCCGCGCTGACGATCCGAATACGACCTGCCATTCGGCGGGCGGCATCGAGTGCCCGTTCGTCGGCAGTGAAACCCAGCGTCGCCACAAAACGGAACATCCGAAGCATCCGCAGCGGGTCGTCGCCGAAGGAGATTTCCGGGTCGAGGGGAGTGCGCAACACACCGGCGCCTAGGTCTACCAGCCCACCAAATGGATCGACCATCTCGGGTGATGGCTCCAGCCGCAGGGCCATGGCGTTGACCGTGAAGTCGCGGCGCGACAGGTCCGTCTCCAGGTCCCCGGAGAATGCCACCACGGGCTTGCGGCTGTCGTCGCGGTACACCTCACTCCGGAACGTGGTTATCTCGACCGACCTCCCGTCCACAATCCCCCCGACGGTCCCGAATTCCTTGCCGATCGTGACGAGGTTCTTCGCCCATCCGGACAGCAGCCCATGGATCTCGTCGGGGGTGGCCCCAGTGGCGAAGTCGAACTCCTCGTCGGCGCGAGCCCGGCCCATGAGGGCATCCCGCACGCTTCCCCCTACCAGGAACGCCTCGTGTCCGGCCAGACGAAACCGCGCGGCCACCCGGGCCGGTACACCGTCGGCGCGGAGGAGCTGTTCGAGCCGCGGGGGAAACATGCCAGCGATGGTAGAGAGGGTCGAGTGCCCGATGCCCCATTCGGACACCGGCGAGCCGCTGTCTCAGGCGGCAGAGGTCTTGAGCAGACCGAGCTGCTCGGCCCGCAGCTTCAGGTCCCCGGGAGACGTGGCGTTGCGCATCGCCTGCTCGAAGGTGATCGTCCCATTGCCGGCCAGGCGGAGGATCGACTGATCGAAGGTCTCCATCCCGTAGTACGCCCCCTCGGCGATCACGTCGGGGATCTCATGGGTGAGCGCCCGGTCGGCGATGCGGTCGGCAACCCGTTCGGTGTTGATCAACACCTCCACTGCGGGAACGCGGCCTCGGCCATCCGCCGTAGGGATCAGCCGCTGAGAGATGATCGCTCGCAGCGATGCCGCCAGCAGCAACCGCACCTGCCGCTGCTGTCCCGACGGGAAGAACTCGAGGATCCGGTTGATCGTCTCGGCGGCGTCGAGGGTGTGCAGTGTCGACAGCACCAGGTGACCGGTCTCCGCCGCCTTGAGGGCGGCGTCGATCGTGTCGGCGTCACGCATCTCGCCGATGAGGATCACGTCTGGGTCCTGACGGAGCACGCGGCGCATCGCCTCGGCGAAACCATCGGTGTCGACGCCGACTTCCCTCTGGCTGACCATCGCCAGCTTGTCCCGGTGCACTACCTCAATCGGGTCCTCCACGGTGATGATGTTCACCCGGCGCGTCGAGTTGATGGCGTCGATGATCGCGGCGAGCGTCGTGGACTTCCCAGCTCCCGTGGGTCCCGTGACCAAGATGAGTCCCCTCGGTTCGGCAGCCAGTGAGCCGAGCACCGGGGGAAGGCCGAGCGAGGAGAAGTCGCCGGATGGCGGTCGCAACGCTCGAATGGCAATGCTCACGAACCCTCGCTGCCGATAGGCATTGACCCGGAAGCGGGACCCGTCTGCCAGACCGATGGCGAAGTCCGCCTCGTTGCGCTGCTGGAACTCCGAGGCGAGTCGGTCCGGAATGATCCTCGCCAGATAGTCCTCCACGTCCTTCTCATCGAGCGGCAACTCCGGGAGAGGCATCAGCTCGCCGGCAACCCTGATCATCGGGGGTACACCCGCTTTCAGGTGCAGGTCGGATGCACCCGCCTTCTGGGCGTCCGTGAGCAGGGCCTCGATGTGGGGAAGCGACTTGGGCAATATGCCGTCCAGGGTGTGACTGCCTTCGTATCGGCACGAGTCTCAGCCGGCTTGAACGCTGCTCCAGAACTCGGCCGCCTGCCGGGCCGCGGTGTCCACCATCTGCAGTGACCGGTACGGAGACCGCCCCGAAGGCGCCGGAAACTTCTGGCCCACCGCTCCCTGCACGGTCGCCGCCACTGAAGCACTGATTGCCTCGAGGGCGTAGCCTCCTTCGAGGGCGAAGATCATGGGGACGCCGACCCGGGACAGGTGGGCCGCCGCCCGCCCGAAGTCTTCCGCTTCGAGCATCCAGTCGGCCAGGGGGTCGGCACGATGGCCGTCATAGCCGGCGCTGACCAGGAGCCAATCGGGAGCGAATTCGCCGAGGATCGGAACCACGATGCGGACGAAGGCCTCCTCGACGGCATCCCCGGCCGTGCCCGCGGGGAGGGGAACATTCACGGTCCTGCCGCGGCCGGCGCCGTGGCCCACCTCGTCGACCCATCCGCTCCCCGGATAGAAGGGGAACTGATGAAGCGACAGATAGAGAACGTCGCCCCGTGACAGGAAGGTGTCCTGGGTCCCGTCTCCGTGATGGACATCGACGTCGACGATCGCCACCCGCGAACCGTCGGCGGTGAGGCGCTCGGCGACTATGGCGATGTTGTTGAAGATGCAGAATCCCAGGGCGCGGGCGGAGTGAGCGTGGTGTCCCGGGGGCCGAACCGCCAGGAAGGCGACCGGGGATGCTCCCCCCAAGATCGCCGCGACCGCCTCCAGACCGGCACCGGCCGCTCGACGGGCCGCCTCCCACGACTCGGGGACGGCACCCGTGTCGGGATCGAGGTCTCCCCCTCCCGAAGCGCAGAACTCGGCAATCGCCGCCACGTAGCCGGGCTCATGAACCAACGCCAGGTCGGCCAGAGATGCCAACGGTGCGGGACGCTCCTCGATCTCGCCGCCCCAGGAGCGGGCTCCTTGAAGGGCGGCTTCGATCCGCGACGGACGTTCGGGGTGTCCCGGCGAGTTCTGATGGAGGAGACACGCGGGGTGACTGATCACCAGCGGCTTCACATCCCCAACTCTCGCAGGTTCCAGAGTGCTTCTCGATTCGGGCGCGCCCCGGCGTGTCGATACCATCGCCGCGGTGAACACACGGGTTCGGGTGGAGGGGAATTGGCCGGAACCGATCACCCTCCGTAAGGGATGGGCCCGGGCCGAGTCGCGTCCCTGGAATGAGGTCGTCCCGATGGCTCACCTCCGCCTCTGTCGTGGCGGGGGCCCTTCGTTCATCGACGACTGTGTGGATGCCCTGGGCGAGGTCGGCGTGACCGGCGTCCTCTCCCCGCCCCTCCCCCCGTCGGCTCAGAAATCGTGGCGCGACGCCTCTTTCGATCGCCACGCCGATCTGGCGCTGTTCCGTCGCGAACTAGACCGCATCCCCCCGCCGGGCCACCTGGTGGTCGCCGGCACCGAAGAGGACCTCGACGAGGCGCTCCGCATCGACGCCGCCGCGTTCGACGACTTCTGGCAATTCGATCGCAGGGCTCTCGTGGAGGCGATGGCGGCGACCCCGCGGTCTGTGTTCCAGGTGGTCCGCCACCCGTCCGGCGGCCTTGCCGGATTCGCGGTGAGCGGCGCCGGCACCACGATCGCCTACTTGCAGCGCCTCGCCGTCGACCCAGAGTCACAGGGCAGCGGCATCGGGCGCTCGCTGGTGCGCTCCTCGGCGCGCTGGGCGAAGCGGGAAGGAGCCCATGCCCTCATCCTCAACACCCAGCTGGACAACGCACCCGCCATCGGGCTGTACCACTCCGAAGGATTCGCCGTGCTCGACGAACCGTTGGCGGTGCTGAAGAGAGCGGTGTAGGACCCGGTCTCCCGCCTCCCGTCTCCCGTCTCCTGAGGCAGTCGCACCCGGCGGGCGACGGGCGACGGGCGACACGGC
>Ga0154791_121_pt5 | contig 36310 bp, 33 predicted proteins | sample Rifle2008BG16ft_FD_105799 | JGI IMG/M metagenome (GOLD analysis project Ga0154791, IMG submission 105799) | Actinobacteria bacterium RBG_16_68_21
CGATGGACGATGCCGACCTCAAGGCGGCATTCGCCGGGCCTCCGGCCCTGCACCGCTTCCCCGGCTCGATGGCGGGACGGTGCCGGGAGCTGTGCCGGCACGTCGCCGATGCCTACGGAGGCGACGCCGGGCGGATCTGGACCGGGGCCTCCGACGGCGAGGATCTGCTCGCCCGTCTGGTCGCCCTTCCCGGCTTCGGGAAGGCGAAAGCACGTATCTTCATCGGCGTGATCGGCAAGAGATTGGGAGCCGGCCCGAAGGGCTGGGAAGAGGTCGCTGCCGACTGGCCATCGATCGCCGACGTCGACTCGTTCCACAAGATCCACGAACTGCGAGAACACAAGCGGGCGATGAAGGCGGCCGGCAAGGGCGGCGAGGTCGATTGAGCGCGCTGCTGCGGGCCGTGGCGGGTCTGCTCGTCGAAACGGCGCTCTGGTGTGGGGTCGTCGCCGCCGTCGCCGCGATCATCTCCGGCGGGCTACTGGTGATCGGCACGCCCCGCCGTCCGGGGCGGGTGGTCGCCGTGGCCGCGCTCGGCGCGGCGATCGCGGTCGGGATCGCCGACCGGATCGGCCTTCCCCTGCTGTGGAGACTCGGACCGGCGGCTCGGGCGGTGCCGGTGGTGTGGTCGGCGGTGGGAGCGGCGGTGACCTGTCTCGTGCTCTACGGACGCGACCGCGCCACACGCGCGGTGAGATAGCCGCCGATCAGCCCAGCTCGGGGTGGAGATCGTGGATCAGCTGGTCGAGCAAGGCTCCGGTACGCGGGCCGAGGCCGAGCAGGTACAGGTCTTCATAGACGAGCACGGACCCCGTTGCCCCGGCCGGCGTCTGTCCGACGCCGGGAATGGCGAGGAACCCGTCGAGGCCGCCGACCCCTTCGAATCCACGCTCGGCGGTGATGATCACCTCGGGAGCGGCGGCGATCAACGCCTCGGGGGTGAGGGCGACGAATCCATCGGCTCCCGCCGGAGGACCCACGTTCTCGGCGCCCACGGCCTCCAGCAGCCCATCGAAGACGGTGTTGGCGCCGAGCAGCAGGATGGTGTTCTGGGTGGCGATGTACACCACAGCGACCCGGGGACGGGACCGGGTCGACGCCACCAGGGCGAGCGCGGTGTCCACCTCCTCCTGCACCCGCGAGGCGAGCTGCTCTCCGGCGTCGGCCACTCCGAGAACACCGGCAACCGCCCGGATCTTCTCCCCAGGGGCGGTCACCCCGGCGAAGCGGGGGAAGATGACCACGGGCACGCCTGCCGCCCGCACCTGGTCGATCACGGTCCCCGGGGTTGCATCGACGTCGCCGATCACCACCGTCGGGGAGAGGGTGAGAATGGGTTCGGTGAGCAGCCGGTACTCCACCCCTACCTTGGGCTTGAGTCGCATCTCCTCCTTGGGGTAGACCGAGCCGAGATCGACCCCTACCAGGTTCGGTCCGAGGCCGAGATCCCACACGATCTCGGAGAAGTCGCCGCTCAGGGTCACGATGCGCGAGGCGTCGGTCACCGTGGTCGCCACCCCGTCGGGTCCGGTGTAGGTGACGGGAAGGCCGGGAGTGGCCGCCACCGGAACCGTTGCCGCCCCGCCGCTCCCGCCGTCGCCGCAACCGGCGATGAGTATGGCCAACGCCAATGCCGGAGCAAGGAACCGGGGCCTCATGACGGGAACGCTATCGGGTGAGTCCGCCGACGGGAAGTCGAAACGGGAATCCCCGGAGGCAAACCGTGGTTGGGCCGAGGGCATGGCCTCGATGACCGAGCTCCTCGATTCTCCCGATCCGGTGATCGCCGTGGTGGGAGCGACCGATCACCCCACCAAGTACGGCGGGATCATCTACCGCGACCTCAAGGCGAAGGGGTATCGGGTTCTGGCCGTCAACCCGGGCCGGTCCGAGGTCGACGGCGATCGCTGCTGGCCGAGCCTCGCCGACCTCCCCGAAGCCCCGACGATCGTCGACATCGTCGTTCCCCCGGCTCGGACCCTCCGGGTGCTCGCAGAATGCACCGAGTTGGGATACCGCAACGTGTGGATCCAGCCGGGAGCCGCCGACGAGGCAGTCAGAAGCTACGTCGCCGCCTCCGACCTCAACGCCCTCATCGACGCCTGCATCATGGTTCGCGCCCGGACCCGGTCTTAGGGCACCCCGAACCCAGACCCTCCGACCTGTGCCTCCCCTGGTCCCCGTTGCGGGAGCTGGCCGGCGTCGTTCCTCTCCAAGGGCGGTGACCCGACGCCGCCCCGACCGGGGATAAGCTCCAGGCCGATGGGCCCTGGGCGAGCGGCCCGCCCTGGCAGAGGATTGCGCCAGTAGTAACCCACGGAGGATTCATGACCGAGGAAACCCTCAACATCCACACGATCGCCCGCGCCCAGTTCGACAACGCCCTCCGCTACATCGAGGACATCGACAAATGGGACGGGCTCGCCGAGTGGTTGATCGCCCCACAGCAAATCGTCTCCGTGACCCTTCCGGTCGTCATGGACTCGGGAGCGGTACGCACCTTCCGCGGCTACCGGGTGCTCCACAACACGGTTCGCGGACCGGGCAAGGGAGGGATCCGATTCCATCCCTCCGTCGACGAGGACGAGGTGATGGCGCTGGCGACGTGGATGACCTGGAAGTGCGCCGTGGTCGGGATCCCATTCGGCGGGGCCAAGGGTGGCGTCGCCTGCGATCCGGCGCACCTCTCCACGGACGAGAAGCGCCGGATCACCCGCCGCTTCGTGTCGGCGCTGGGCGACAATATCGGGCCGCACACCGACATACCGGCACCCGACCTCTACACCGACTCCCAGACCATGGCCTGGGTGTTCGACACGTACAGCATGATGCATCCCGGCACGAACACCCTCCCGGTGGTCACCGGCAAGCCGCTCGACATCGGCGGGATCGTCGGCAGGGCGACGGCCACAGCCCGGGGCGTCTACTTCTCCACGGAGCACTTTCTGGCGCTGGGTGAGGTCCCCGGCCTGGGCGGTGTCTCCGGCACCCGGGTTGCCATTCAGGGCTACGGAAACGCCGGGCGGCATGCCGCCACCATCTTCGACGCCGAAGGCGCGACCGTGATCGCGGTGAGCGACACCAAGGGAACCGTGTTCGCCCCTGAAGGCCTCGACGTCGCCGCGGTGGCGCGCCACAAGGACGAGACCGGATCGGTCGTCGGCATGGCGAACACGACCACGATGTCTCCGACCGATGTGCTCGAGCTCGAGTGCGACATCTTGATCCCCGCCGCCATCGAGACGCAGATCACGTCCCGCAACGCCGGCGCCGTGAAGGCACGGGTGGTCTCCGAGGCCGCCAACGGCCCGACCACTCCCGCCGCCGACGAGATCCTGGCCGACCGCGGCATCCCCGTTCTGCCCGACATCCTGGCGAACGCAGGCGGCGTCGCGGTCTCCTACTTCGAGTGGGTCCAGAACCTGCAGAACGAGGAGTGGGACGAGGACCGGGTGGACGAATCGCTCCGCAAGCGGATGTACCGGGCGACCGAGGCAGTGATCACCAAACGCGCCGAGCTCCTCAAGGGACTCGACGCCAGTCGGCAACGGTGGGCAGCCGGCCATCCCGATGATCCGCCGCTGCGGGAGCCCGACTACCGGATGGCAGCCACGGCGTTCGCCGTGTCGCGGGTCATGGCCACCGAGGTGGAGCGGGGGGTCTGGCCCTAGGCGTTCCGCCCCAGCTGATCACCCCACCGGGAGACGATCGAAGACCGCCTGGCGGATCCTCGGACGGCGCCCCGACTCCTCGGCGCGATCGACCGACTCGGTGAGACGGCGGGCGAGGTTCACACCCACCCACCGCAGCGGCTCGGGCTCCCAGCGGCGCGACCGATGCCCCACCCAGGGCAATCGGGTGATGTCGGTATCGCGGCGCAGGATCAGATCCCGCACCGTCCGTCCCGCAAGGTTGGCGAGGGCCACACCCTGGCCGACGTATCCCCCCACCACCGCGATCGACCCGTCGAAGCGGATCGACGGTTGCCAGTCGCGGGGAATGGCAAGCGGCCCGCCCCAGGCTCCGTCGAAGTGAACTCCGCGGATAGCCGGAAACAGATCTACCAGCGTCTCACGTAGGAAGGCGAAGGTGGGTTCGTCGCGGTCGAACTGCGGCCGTACTGCCGAGCCGAAGTGATAGGGCGCGCCCCGGCCCCCGAAGGCGATCCGCCCGTCGCCGGTGCGCTGACCGTAGATGATCAGGTGACGTCCGTCGGAGAAGGTCTCCCGATGGGCCAGGCCGATCGTTTGCCAGGTCTCTGCCGGCAATGCTTCGGTGACGACCATCAATGAGTAGACCGGAATGACATCCCGCCGCCGACCGGGCAGCGACGTCCGATATGCCTCGAGCCCTTCGACGACGACGCCCGCCCGTACCCGTCCCCCCGGGGTCAGCACCCCCCCGAGCACCGGCGTGCCTGGGGTGTCTTCGTAGATCGTCACTCCCGCCCGCTCTGCCGCCGCGGCGAGGCCGACCGCCAGGGCGGCAGGATCGAGCGCCGCGCAATGCGGGGTGAACGTCGCGCCGTGGAGTCGCGACGGAGCGATCACCCGTCTCGCCTCGTCGGGCTCCATCCAGCGGAGGTCGTCCTCACCGAACCCGCCGGCGTGCTCGGCCACCACCTCCTCCTTGAGCCTGCCGACGTGAGAGGGCCGGGTGGCGGCGACCACCGAGCCGCCCAGCGTGTATCCGCAGTCGATCCTCTCGGAGCCGACCACGCTCCCGATCTCGTCGAGGGTGGCGATCATCTCTCGATAGGTGGCGGCGGCCCCGGGGCGGGTAGCGGGATCGGCGAGCAGCCGGTCGATGCCGGCGATCTTGGCGGACGCCCAGCCGCCGTTGCGCCCCGAGGCGCCGAACCCGACGCTCTCCCCCTCCACCACCGCCACCCGCAGCGACGGATCCGCCTTGGCCAGGTAGTAGGCGGTCCACAGGCCGGTGTAACCGGCCCCGAGCACGCACACGTCGACGTCGAGGTCGCCCGACAGCGCCCGACGGACCGGACGGGGCCCGATTCGCTCCAGCCAGAACGAGGGTTCCTGCATGCCTCAATACCACCACGGTCGCCGGGGGGCGTCCAGCCGGTGCTCAACGCGCCAGCATGTGCTCCAGCCAGCTGCGGAATACGGGGGCGAGATCCTCGCGAGCCAGGCCCACCGCGGCGGTTGCCTCGAGGAGACCGGCAGGAACGCCGATGTCGAGCAGCGCCTCGCCGACCATCAGGGCGACCGCACCTTCGGTGCGGGCGAGCCGATCGATGGCATCGGTGAGTTGGATCTCCCCGCCCACTCCGGGATCCGCCGCCCGCAGTGCCTCGAAGACGGAGGCCGGGAACACGTAGCGGCCCACCAGGCCGAGGTTGGAGGGCGCCTTGTCCGGGCCCGGCTTCTCCACCGCTCCGCCGATCTCCGCCAGGTCTCCGGAGAAGGCCGAGCGAGGAGCGACGATGCCATAGCGCTCGAGAAGACCCTCCTCCACTTCCCGCACGGCGACCAACGCCCGCCCATCGAACGCCTCGACCATGCGCCCGGCGAAGGACAGCCCGGGCACCGGGAACATGTCCGAGAGCAGGCACAGGAACGGGCGGCCGGCCACGACATCGGCCGCTCGCAAGACCGCGTCGCCGAGGCCCTGGGGGTGGTCCTGGCGAACGTGGGTGAACTCGACGTCGCCGAGACCCGGGATCGGACTCCCCTCGATGAAGTGGCTGAGCACCGGATCCCCGGGCCGGTCGTCGAGTACGAACACGATTTCGCTCACACCGGCAGAGACCGCCTCCTCGACGACGTACTGGATGACGGGGCGATCCACCACCGGGATCATCGCCTTGGGGAGCACCCGAGTCGCCGGGCGCATGCGCGTGCCCGACCCGGCACACGGAATCACGGCGACGTCGATCTTCATGCGGCCTCCTGATCCGCCGGGATGCCCGACCCGGATCGGTCCCCATCGTACGGCGCAGACCGCCGGCTCCCGGCGATCGAGTGCTGCGACGCCGCGCTCCCGTTTGGAGCGCCGGTCACCCGATCCGGACGCGAGAGGAGGACGGGCAGCACCCGTCCTCCCCCAACAGCTCTGACGGAGCTACTTCTTCTTGGCGCCCTTCTTGGCCGCGGGCTTCTTGGCCGCGGGCTTCTTCGCTGCGGGCTTCTTGGCTGTCGCCATTGTCATCCTCTCATCGACTTCCCTGACGGGAAGTACCGCCTGCTCTGTCTTGCCTCCCGGTGAATTACACCGATGAGGTATGCACGGATTTGTACCGCGAACTCCGTTGCCCGTCCCTGTCGCACACTGGCAGCACCCTGCCAGATACACGACACCATCCTGCGGCGCGTTGGCGGTAACCGCGTGAGGGCCACGGCACTCGGTAGCGGGTTCGCGCGGGCGGGACCCATCGGCGGGAACGTGCCGACCGCTGGCACGACCATGACCCGGGGAGGGGTATCGTTCCGGATTCATGGCAAATACGGTTGCGGTCGTCGAAAGCGCGGTGTCCTTTCGCCGCGGCGTCGAGTCCGCGCTGGAGCGAGGCGGGTTCGAGCCCGTGGACGCCGCCGCGGAACCTTCCGCCCTCCTGGTGACGCTGCGCGGCGAGGAGGGGTGCGCCGCCGTCGAGCGGTTCGTTGCCGCCGGATCGGTGGTAGTGGCTCTCCTCCCCGAGCCCACCGCCGCCGAGCACGCCCACGCACTGGGCCACGGCGCCACCGGAACCGTCGATTGGAGTGCGGAACCCGAGGAAATCGTTGCCGTTCTGCGGGTCGCCCTCGAAGGGCGCACCCGACTTCCCACGGCGATCGCTCGTTCGCTCGCCGCCGAGTGGCCCGGAGCCCACCAACAACGGCCGGAGATCTCAGAAGAGGAGATCGGGTGGATCGCCGAGCTCGCCCGGGGCACACCGGTGGCGCGAATCGCCGACGACACCGGGTATTCGGAACGAGCCATGTTCCGCCGACTCAGCGACATCTACACGCGGCTCGGGGTGAGCAACCGGGCGGAGGCGATTGTCGCCGCCCAGCGACTCGGCCTGTTGAACCCCTCCGGCGCCTAGGAGCGGCGCCGCTGCGCCCAGATCGACAGCCCCATCAGGCCAACCGCGATCACGAACAGACCCGTGGCGAACACGTTCACCTGTGGCGGGACCCCGACACGCGCCGCTCCCCAGATGTAGAGAGGGAAGGTCACCACCTGGCCCGAATTGAAGTTGGTGATGATGAAATCGTCGAAGGAGAGCGCGAACCCGAGGAGAAACGCGGCAAACACCCCCGGCATGATCATCGGCAACGTCACCTTGCGGAAGGTGGTCCACTCGTCGGCGTAGAGATCCATCGCCGCCTCCTCGAGGTGGCGATCGAATCCGGCGAGGCGCGCCTTCACGGTCACGACGACGAACGAGATTATGAAGAGGATGTGGGCGATCACGATGGTGGTGAGTCCCGTCTGGATCTTGAAGGTGAGGAACAGCGCCAACAGCGACGAACCCATCACCACTTCTGGTGTGGCCATCGGGAGGAAGATGAAGATGTTGGTGGCGGCGCGTCCCCGATAGCGGTAGCGGATGAGGGCCAACGCGATCAACGTCCCCAGGATCGTCGCCACAAACGACGAAAACACCGCGATACGCAGACTCCTCAGGAATGCCTCCAACAACCCGGGCACCTCGAAAGCCTGCTTCCAGTACTTCAGCGTGAACCCGCTCCACACGAAGTTGAACTTTCCGTTCTTGTCGTTGAAGGAGAACAAGATCACAATCGCCACCGGCAGCATGAGATAGGCCAGGGCGAGAACGGCGTAGAACGTGATCATGTGACGCCGGACCCCCTCGGCGAGCCTCCCCCGGCGGCGCATCGCGGGTGCCACCGTGGTCATGCGACGAGGTCCTCGGTGCCGGTGAAGCGGATGTACGGGATGATCATCGCCAGGATGGCGAGCATCAGAGTGAACGACAGCGCCGCGGCCACGGGGTAGTCGAGCACGAGCAAGAACCGGCTCTGGATCACGTTGCCGATCATCGACTGTTGGGGTGTTCCGAGAAGCTGGGCGTTGACGTAGTCGCCCGCGGCCGGGATCAGCGTGAGCAGCGTCCCCGCAACCACCCCCGGCATCGACAGAGGGAATGTCACCTTGCGGAATGCGGTGCGGGGATTCGCGTACAGGTCGTGTGCGGCTTCCACCATCGCGGGTTCGATCTTCTCCAGCGATACGTAGAGCGGCAAGGTCATGAACGGCAGGAAGTTGTAGGCGATGCCGGCGACGACCGCGGTGCCCGTGGCGAGAAGCCGACCGTTGTGCGACACCAGACCGATCGCCTTGAGAGTGTCGACCACGAAACCGTCGTCGGCGAGGATGATCTTCCACGCCAGCGTGCGCAGCAGGAACGGGAATAGGAAGGGCATGATCACGAGAACCAGCAGCAGGTTCTTGTACCGCCCGCCGCGGAAAGCGATGAAGTAGGCCAGCGGGTAGGCGATGACGAAGGTGATGAGTGTTGCCAGCCCGGCGTAGGCGATCGACCGCAGGAACTGTGCCGAGAAATCGCTGAAGCCTGCGCCGTAGTTGGAGAACTCCCAGGAGAACCGGTATCCACCGGCAAACGAGCCGGACTTCAAGGAGGTTCCGGCCAGCTGCAGCATCGGCAGGATGTAGAAGAACGCCAGCCAGAGGCCGCCGGGGAGCAGGAGCAGATAGGGCACACGGCGACGGCGGCGCTCGGCCGATGCCGCCGCCGCCGACCGGGTTGCCGTGCCGTCGGTCACCGCACCACGAAGGTGTGCTCGGGTGCCCAGGCCAGGGTGATCTGTTCCCCGGGAGAGAACCTCCGGCCGCCCGTGTTCTGCTGCACGGCCGCCATCGACGTCCCCAGCTCGGTATCGACGAGGTACTGCGTGCTCACGCCGATGAACGAGACGTCGGCAATCGTTCCCATGAGGGTGTTGACCGCGGTGGTTTCGCCGGGCGAATGGACCCCCAACTTCTCGGGTCGGACGCCGATCTTCACCTGGGCCGCTCCGGCGGGAACCCGTTCAGGGATGACATGCACCCGCCGCGTGCCGATCGCGAGCTCCCCCCGGGCGAGATCGACGACCGCGGCCTCGACGAGGTTCGACGATCCCAGGAAGGAGGCCACAAAGGAAGACTGCGGATCCTCGTAGATCTCGTGCGGCGTGCCCAGCCGTTCGATGTGTCCGGCATTCATCACGGCGATGGAGTCGGCCATGGTCATCGCCTCCTCCTGATCGTGGGTCACGTGGATGAAGGTGATGCCCACCTCGTTCTGGATGCGCTTGAGCTCGATTTGCATCTCCTTGCGCAGCTTGAGGTCGAGCGCTCCCAGCGGCTCGTCCAACAGGAGCACCTTGGGGTGGTTGATGAGCGCCCGGGCGAGTGCAATTCGCTGCTGCTGGCCGCCGGAGAGCTGGCCGGGACGCCGCCTCTCCATTCCGGTGAGTTGCACGAGTTCCAGGGTCTCTCCGACGCGTCGCTTGACGTCGGCGTCGCCGACCTTCTGCCGCCGGAGACCGAAGGCGACGTTCTCGAAGATCGACAGGTGCGGGAACAGCGCGTAGCTCTGGAACACGGTGTTGACCGGCCGGGCGTACGGCTTGCGCCCGGTGACATCCTCCCCGTGCAGGCGGATGGTTCCCTCGGTCGGTTCGTCGAAACCGCCGATCATCCGCAGCGTCGTGGTCTTCCCGCACCCCGACGGGCCGAGCAAGGCGAAGAAGCGGTTCTCGTCGACCGTCAGGTCGAGGGAGTCGACCGCGACGACATCTCCGAAACGCTTGGTGACACCCCGCAACTCGACGGCAAAGGGCTCGCCGGCAACGCCGGCGAGCCCTTTGCCCTTCTCCGGTGTCGTCACGCCCCGATCGTCTCCGAGAACATCGCGTCGAACTGCTCGCGCTCGTCCGGCGGCAGCGCCCGGAAGATGTGTGTTTGAGCGAGGTCGGCCTCGGTCGGGAAGATCAACGGATCCTCCGCCAGGGCCGCCAGATCCTCGTCGCCGAGATCCTCCCCCATCTGGCGCATGGCCTCTTGCGCTCCCTTCACCGGGCAGATGTAGTTCACATACGACTCGATCTTGGCGGCGTGCTGCGGGTCGTACACGTAGTTCATGAACGTCTCGGCGGCCGCCTTGTTCGCCGCTCCCTTGGGGATGAGCATGTTGTCCGACCACAGCATCAACCCCTCGCTGGGGACCAGGAAGCGCAGGTCCGGGTTGTCCGCCTGCAATTGGATGACATCGCCCGACCAGGCAAACGCCACCCAGACGTTGCCGTTGAGGAGATCCTCGCCGTAGTCGTTGCCGGTGAACCGCCGGATCTGCCCGTTGGCCACGTACTGGCGGATCTTGTCGTTCGCCGCCTGCGAGTCGGCGAGCGTCGCCGACGCCGGATCGAGCCCCATGCCCAGCATGACCAGACCGATCGTGTCGTTGGCCTCGCTGAGCATCGTCACCCTGCCGGAGAACGCCGGATCGAAGATGTCGTTGATCGAGGTCAACTCCCGCCCGGTGTTGTTCGGGTCGTAGGCGATCGAGGTGAGGCCCGACTGCCAGGGCAGCGTGTAGTCGCGGGTCGGGTCGAACGAAGGGGACTTGAGAGCATCGACCAGGTTCGCCGAGTTGGGGACCAGGGACTTGTCGATCTTCTCCACCCACCCGAGGCGGATGAACCGGTCGGCCATCCAGTCGGTCAGAGCGGCGAGGTCCCGACCGATCACCTGACCGGCGGCGAGCTGTCCCTGGACCTTCCCGAACCACTCGACGTTGTCGTTGATCTCCTCGATGTAGTTCACGGAGATGCCGGTCGCCGCCTTGAAATCATCGAGCGTCGAGGTCTCGAAGAACGAGTCGACTCCTCCGGGATCGATGTAGTACGGCCAGTTGGCGAAGGTGAACTCGGTGGTGAGGCCACCCCCACCCCCGGTGGTGGCGGTCGAGTCGTCGCCGCAGGCCGCCAGCAGGGGGCCCGCCCCGACGGCGGCGGCGGCGATCCCCATGTACTTGAGGAATTGCCGCCGATCGACGCCCTCCATCTGCGACAGACGGGGCATGCCCGTCAGTTTCGTGCGCTCGTCACCCATCCTCGACCTCCCTTGCTCATCTCCGAACTCGACCCGGGCGGCGCGGATGGTATCCGATGGATTCCTCCCCTGCTCAAAGCTTGACCACAACCTGCTTGCTGATCGTGTCTGCCACGGTCTGTTCGGTCATGTCCCTGCCGCTCCCGCCTGGTTGAAGTCGGTATACGTCGGAATGTACCCGGCTCGACCCCGCTCGTGCCGGGTCACCGGGCGATCGGGGCGAACCTCACCTGGGATGAACACGGGCCTGGGGTTCGCGCATCGAGCGGAATCCGCCGGTCTCCCGGGTCAGACCGTCCCCCCTGGATACCGCAGCTCCGCCGTAGAGTGCACCAGGGCGGTGCGTCGCTGCCGACCGTCCCGCTCGACCTGGGAAACGTCAAGTGATCAGATACCGGACGACTCACGATGGCGACTGACAGCTGGGCAGCGCGTGCCTTGACCGATGCCAAACCGGCCGTGTTCTGGTCCGATCGCACCGACGCGCCGCAGCCGGCGGCGGCACTCGACCACGACATCACCGCCGACCTCACGGTGATCGGCGGGGGATTCACCGGCTTGTGGACGGCCGTCCAAGCCCTCGAAGACCAACCCGGCCTCCGGGTCGTCGTACTCGAAGGCGAGCGCTGCGGATTCGGCGCCAGCTCGCGCAACGGTGGCTTCTGCGACGGCTCATTGACCCACGGACTGGAGAACGGGATCTCCCACTGGCCCGAGGAGATCGAGCTCCTCGTCCGGCTGGGACGCCAGAACCTGGATTCCATCGATGCCGGCATCGATCGCTACGCCATCTCCGCCGACTTCCGGCGGGCAGCAGAAGTCGGAGTCGCCACCGCTCCGTGGCATCTCGAGTCGCTGCCGGAGAGCGCCGCGGTCCATGAGAGGTTGGGCGACGACGTCGCGGTGCTCGATGCCGAGGCGATGCAGGCCCGGGTCCACTCCCCGACCTATCTGGGTGGCCTGCTGCGGCGCAACAACATGGCGCTCGTCGACCCGGCTCGCCTCTGCTGGGGATTGCGGAGTGCTGCAGAGTCGCTCGGCGCCGAGGTGTACGAACACTCCCCCGCCCTCCAGGTGACGCCCGACGGCGCAGAGCTGGAGGTGGTCACCCCCGGCGGCACGGTCCGGTCGCGGCGAGTGGTGCTGGCCACCAACGCCTACCCCGGCCCGGTCCGCGGGCCGCGCCGCTACGTCATCCCCGTCTACGACCACGTCCTCGTGACCGAGCCCTTGAGTTCCGACCAACTGGCCTCGATCGGATGGCGGGAGCGTGACGGCATCGGAGACGTGTCGAACCAGTTCCACTACTACCGCCTTACCGAGGACGACCGCATCCTCTGGGGCGGCTACGACGCCACCTACCACTTCGGCAACGGACTCGGCCCCCGGTACGACCAGAGTGACGGCACCCACGGCATGCTCTCCGAGCACTTCTTCGCCACGTTCCCCCAGCTCGAGGGCCTGCGGTTCACTCATCGCTGGGGAGGACCGATCGGCACCACCACCCGGTTCACCGCCACCTGGGGTACCGCCCTCAAGGGGCGGCTCACCTGGGTGGCGGGGTACACCGGTCTCGGCGTCGCCGCCAGCAGGTTCGGTGCCCGGGTTGCGCTGGACATGGCGTTCGGTCGGGCGACCGAGCGCACTGAATTGCAGATGGTGCGGAAGAAGCCGTTCCCGTTCCCCCCCGAGCCCCTGCGCTGGATGGCCGTTCGGCTCACCCGCAATGCCATCCAGCGATCCGACCGCCGCGGCGGCAAGCGCGGGCTGTGGCTCGGCTTGCTCGATCGCTTCGGCGTGGGGTTCGACTCGTGACCATCCCACCGCGGCGGGTACTCACCCCCCGTGGTTGATCATGATGTGCTTCACCTCGGTGTAGTGATCGAGCGAGTACGCCGACATGTCCTTGCCGTACCCGGAGTGCTTGAACCCGCCGTGGGGCATCTCCGAGACGATCGGAATGTGATCGTTGACCCACACGGTCCCAAACCGCAGCCCCTTGGTCATCCGCATGGCGCGTCCCACGTCCTGGGTCCACACCGACGCGGCGAGTCCGAAGTCGACATCGTTTGCCCAGGCGAGAGCCGTGGCCTCGTCCCCGGCGTTCTGGACGGTGAGCACCGGCCCGAACACCTCGCGCTGGATGATCTCTGACCTCTGGTCCGCCCCCGCGATCAGTGTCGGCTGGTAGTAGTAGCCGGCGCCGTCGATCCGATTGCCCCCGGTCACGACCTGGGCACCGTCGGCCGTCGAACGCTCGACAAACCCGGCAACACTGGCGAGGTGCTGCTTGGAGACGAGCGGTCCCATCTCGGTGTCGGGGTCATGGGGATCCCCCACGGCGATCTGACCGATCTGGTCGTCGAGGGCATCCACCAGGTCGTCATGAGCTCCGGAGGTGGCGACGACGCGACACGGTGCCGTGCAATCTTGACCGGAGTTGTAGAAGCTGGCCTCACGCAGCTTGGCAGCAACCGCGGCGACATCGGCGTCGTCGAACACCACCACCGGGGCCTTGCCTCCGAGTTCCAGGTGACACCGCTTGAGGCTCTCGGAAGCGGTGCGGGCGACCGCCCTCCCCGCCTCGACGCTGCCGGTGATGGAGATCATCGCGATCCCGGGGTGCGCCGACAGTGCCTCGCCGACCACCGAGCCCGAGCCGCACACCACGTTGAGCACTCCGGTGGGGAGCACTCCATCGAGCAACTGGGCGAGCCGGAGGGCGGTGAGCGGCGTCAGCCCGGAGGGCTTGAGCACCACCGTGTTGCCGGTGGCCAGCGCCGGGCCCAGCTTCCACGTCGCCATGTTCAGCGGGTAGTTCCACGGGGCGACGGCGGCGATCACGCCCAACGGATCCCGGCGGACGTAGGAGGTGGCGCCCGGCCAGTACTCGGCGGCGCCCTTGCCTTCGATATGGCGGGCGGCCCCGGCGAAGAACCGCCAGTTGTCGATCGTGAGATCGAACTCGAATTCGATGATCGAGACCGGCTTGCCGACGTTGTCCATCTCGAGACGCCGCAGCTCGTCCTGGTTCGCCTCGATCACGTCGGCGACCTTGAAGAGGACTTCGGATCGCTGGCGCGGCGTCTTATCGGCCCACGCCGGAAAGGCCGCAGCGGCGGCGCTCACTGCGGCGTCTACGTCTGCGGCCGTGCTCACCGGCACGGTGGCCATGGATTCGCCGGTAGCCGGGTTGATCACGCCGGTGGTGGAACCGTCAGACGACGGCCGCCACGAGCCTCCGATGTAGTTGAGCAGTTCCATGCGAGCCCTTTCTCACGATGCCGATGTGATGTCGACAGCCTGGGAAATGTACCCGGCGCGTCCCGGGCCGTCAGGCGATCGGCTCGAACCTTGCCTGGAAGAAGCGGAGGTGGTCGGGCTCGTACGTGAAGCGGAGGCCGCGGATCTGCTCCCGGGTCTCGTACACGGCGCCGATCGACTCGGCGACGACGTCCATGTGCGATTGGGTGTAGACCCGACGGGGGATCGCCAGTCGGACCAGCTCGAGTCGCGGCCGATGATGGTCGCCGGTCACCGGATCGCGCCCGGCGCTCACGATCCCCCGCTCCATGCCGCGCACGCCTGAGTCGACATAAACCGCCGCAGTAAGTGCTTGCGCGGGAAACTCGTCGCGGGGGAGGTGCGCGAGCACCTTGGCGGCGTCGATGAACACCCCGTGGCCGCCGACCGGCCGGATTATCGGGACGCCCGCCTTGTGGATGAGATCGCCCAGGTATTCCACCTGCCCGACCCGGGCCCGGACGTGATCGTCGCCGTCCACCATCTCCCGGATCCCCCGGGCCAGCGCCTCCATGTCCCGGCCCGACATGCCCCCATAGGTGTGCAGGCCCTCGAATGCCACCAGGAGGGACCGCGCCTCACGGGCGATCTCGGGGTCGCGGACCGCGAGGAACCCGCCGATGTTCACCAGGTTGTCCTTCTTCGAGGACACGGTGGCGCCATCGGAGAAGCTGCAGATCCGCCGCACCAGGTCCGCCACCGACCAGTCCTCGTATCCCGCCTCGCGTTGCTTGATGAACCAGGCGTTCTCCAGCGCCCGGGTGGCGTCGAGCATCACCAGGATCCCGTGGCGGCGGCACAGGTCGTAGGTGGCTTCGAGGTTGGCCAGCGACATCGGCTGTCCCCCGGCCATGTTGACGTTGGTCTCCACGCTCACGTAGGGGATCCGCTCGGCGCCGACCTCGTCGATGACCGCCTGCAGCTTGGCGAGATCGACGTTCCCCTTGAAGGGATGGAGCGCCTCGGTGTCGTGAGCTTCATCCACGATCACGTCGACGAAGCGCCCCCCGGCGTGTTCCTGGTGGAACCGGGTCGTCGTGAAATACATGTTCCCGGGAATCACATCTCCCGGCGTGATCAGAACCTGGCTGAGGATGTGCTCGGCCCCGCGGCCCTGATGGGTGGGGATGGTCTCCGGGTAGCCGTACACATCGGCGACGGCTTCACAGAGGTGGCGGAAGGAGCGGCTTCCGGCGTAGGCCTCGTCGCCCTCCATGAGGCCGGCCCATTGGTGGTCCGACATCGCGGAGGTACCCGAGTCGGTGAGCAGATCGATGTACACGTCATCGGACTGGAGGAGGAACGTGTTGTATCCCGCGGCGACGATCGCCTTCTCCCTTTGCTCGCGGGTGGTGATCGGAAGCGGTTCGACCATCTTGATCCGCCACGGCTCTGCCCAACTGCGCCTGGTCACCGCCCCGCCTCCTCTGTGAATCGACGATCAGAGTGTGGTCGCCCTGCCGCCCCGGGTTTAGGGCCGGGAGTCCCAACGGGACCGGGGCGGTCCGAATCGCCCCTGGTCACGCCTGCGCAATCATCCGGGAACGGTCACCATGCGGCAGCCGATCGGGACCGGGGCGCCTCCCCCGTCGTTGCGCGCCGTGGCACACACCTGGTGCGTTCCCGGAGTCATCTCGGCAAGCAGCATCCGACGGAATGACGGCCGTGCCAGGTGAGCGGCATTCCCGGGTGTGGCCGGCACGATTCCCCCGAAGGAGACGCCGTCGACGGTCACCCGTACCAGGGTCGAGGACCACCAGGCGTCGGGATCGGCCGCCCACCCGTCGACCACCAGGAATCCGTAGCGGGACCAGGCCCCGGTCAACGCCCCGGCCGGCGCCGCGGCGTGCAGCGCGATCGCCTGGGGATCTCCCGGTCGGGCACACGTTCGTGGCGTCTCGGCGATCACCGAGTAGACCACACATGAGGCGTACTCCGTCCACGATGTCATGCCGCCCCAGGAACGCCCGTCGAAGGCGGCGACGGCGATCACATAGGAAGGGCCGTCGGGCACGGTGATGATGCCCGCGCCGGTGCTGACCCCGCGTCCCTCGAGGATGATGATCTCCCCCGGGCCATCGGGAGTGTCGGGGAGCTGCCACTCTCGTCCGAGGGGGAGCCACCCCGACTTGTACGCCGCCGACGCCGCCACCTCCGCCGGGAGCCGGGACACGATCCGGTTGGCGTCGCCACCCGCCTTGAGCCCGGTGGTCCACTCGATGAACGTCGCTCGCTCCGGCGAGTCGAGCACCAACCCGTCGGCGACCAACCGCCAGAACGTGACCAGATCGTCGGTGGTCGTCAGATTCCTCCCTCTCATCGGACCGGGGTACGTCGACGATCTTCTGACGTGCTCGCGCGGGTAGTTCCACTCGTAGAAGTCGGTGTCGTTCATACCCAGGCCACGAATGAAGGAGTTGATCGCGTCCAGCCCCCCCGCCAAGTCGATGGCGGTCCCGGCGGCGATGTCGTCCGAGTAGTAGATCGCGTCGTGCTCGATAGGAGCCACCGCAGCGACACCCAACTGATCGATCGCACTCAGGATCCACACCGCCTTGACCGCAGAGGCCGGACCGAACAGCTCGTCACCCCGCCATGAGGCGGTCTCCCCGGTGTCGAGGCGGGTGACGGTGATCGCCAGCACCGCCTCCGGGTAGGCGTCGAACGACGGCGCCAGCGCCCCGAGCCGGTCCAAAGTCTGCTGGATGGTGCCATCGCCCGCCGCTGCAGGCAGCGTCACCACCAGCGAAGTGGTCACGGCGAGAGCGACCGCCCAGGCCAGCCGACGGAAGGATGAGGGCACCTCGCGACGATAGGGCCGCCGAAGCCGATATCCGGGCATCCACCACTGGCTGCCCCAACAGCGAGAGCCCGGCTGGGAAGGCGGGCTCTCGCGGCAACAGGGAGGAAATCGAGGCGGTGGCGTCATCTCATAGGCGGGGGCTCCCGGGTTGGTGTCTCGTGCTGATCACACCATCGCGCCCCCGGATGAGAGCCGGCAGAGCGGACCCTGAGAGGGGGATGTGATCCGCGGTGAGACGCGCCGCGGCCTTCGCCTACCCGCCCTCCGACCTGGGGCCCCTCCGGTGGGTCTAACTGGACAGAACGCGCCATCGGCTCGGCTCGGCCCGTGGTCATCTCACTCTCGGCGAAGCCCGGCCCGTCGCTCGTTGGCTGACCTAACACGATCGCAGCCGATTGAGCCGCGCGCCAACCCCTCGGGCGGAGTGCTGCTACGGCAGATCCTTTGGTCGGCAGCGTATCCTGATCCGACTCGCTCACTAGGGGGATCCTCAGATGGAGGGAGAGGCAACCGTCAAGCTGGAGGATGCCGAGCTGTTCGTGGTCACCCGAGGCCGCGGAACACCAGTCGTCCTGCTCGGCGGTCCGTGGTTCGGACAGACCTACCTCCGTTCGCTTGCCGACGGGCTGTCGGCTGAGTTCGAGACCGTTAGCTACGACGCGCGTGGCTCAGGAAGGTCTCGTCCCGCATCGCCTCCCGAGATCACACTGGAGGCGCACCTGAAGGACCTCGAGGGTCTCCGGCAGGCTCTGGGAATCGAGCGCATCAATCTGATCGGGCACTCCTTGGGTGCATTGGTCGTGCTCCTCTTCGCGGCCCGCTATCCCGAAAGGACGGGAGCGCTCGTCCTTGCCCATCCTGGACCTCCGTTCGCAATCGAGATGATGGAGCAGCTCCACCACGCGTTCATGGATAACCAGACTGAAACCGACAGGAAGGTCATGGAGTCCATCGCAGTCTCCGATTCATTCAAGGCCGTCCAGCCGGAGGCGCGCGAGGCCTTCTTCAAGGCCATGTATTCAGCCTTCTTCCGGGATCGGTCGCTTCTCTCCCGACTCGACTTTGGGTTCACCGAAGCGACTGCGGCGCATGCCGTGGGTGCTGAGGAGCAGCTGACGGAACAAATCCTGGCCCTCGATCCGACAGCGCTGCTATCGAGTGTGCGGTCCCCGACGTTGGTAGTGCATGCGGAGCACGACCTGATTCCGTTGGGCTTCTCCACGTTCCTTGCCGCCGAGATTCAGGGCGCCCAAATGGTGGTTCTGGAGGGAGTTGGGCACTTCTCGTACTTGGAAGACCCCCCCTTGTTCACCAGCGCTGTAATCCCGTTCCTGAGACGAGAGGGTTTGGACCGGATCGAGCGCTGACGGAAACCATCGTCAGAAGCCCGTCGGGGCCCAAATGCCAGCCCTCCGTGAGTTTCGAAACTTTCGTGGGCGCTGAGGGACTCGAACCCCCGACCTCTTCCTTGTAAGGGAAGCGCTCTTCCAGCTGAGCTAAGCGCCCCGGGGCAACAGGGTACCGGGTCCTCCCGATCACACCTCGTAGCCATCCATGATCTCCCGATATTCGGCCGTCAGGTCGGAGAGGCCGACATGGGCCGGACCGGGATCGGGAATGTGGGCGGCGGGCCCTCCCCGGTAGATGAGGCCGATGGGCACCCGTCCCTGCTCCATCACTCGCAGGCATGAGGCGAAGGCGCCCGCCCGATCGGTCGGATCGTGGTGCGGGTCGTCGTCGAGATCGGTCACTTCGGCGTCCCACAGGGGATACGTGTCCTGATAGGTCACGCAGGGCGACAGCACTTCGACGAAGGCGAATCCCCGGCCGCTGCGGGCGTGCTCCAGGGCGGCGACCAGGAGACGCACCAGCTGCTCGGGTTGGCGGGCGAAACCCCGGGCGAGGAACGTGCTCGCCCGGACCGACAGACCGAGGAGGATGCCGTCGAGGGCCTGCTCGCGCCCGCCGGTACTCACCATCGCCGCGGTCGGCGAGTCCTGGCCCTTGGTGAGCCCGTAGGTGGCGTTGTTCATCAGCACGTAGGTGAGCGCCGGGTTGCGCCGGAACGTGTGGACCAGGTGGCCGGCGCCGATGGCATAGCCGTCACCGTCGCCGCCGGCGGCGATCACGGTGAGGGACGGATCGGCCAACGCCGCGCCGGTGGCGGTGGGCAGCACCCGCCCATGAAGGGCGTGGTAACCGTAGGTACCCAGGTTGTTCTGGATGGTCCCGGAGCAGCCGATCCCCGCCAGGATCAGCGTGTCGGCGGGAGCGACCTCCAATCGGGCGAGCGCCTGGTGCAGCGCGCCCTGCACCCCGAAGTGGCCACACCCGGCGCACCAGATGGGGTTCCGCGGGGTGTAGGTGGCGGTCATCTTCGCGCCTCTGCCAGAACCCGGTCGACGATCTCCCCCGGGGTGAACACCAGTCCGTCGGAGCGTCTCATCCCGATCATGGACCCGGCGGGGGCACCGGCCTCGGCGAGCATGTGGAAGACCTGCCCCTCGTCGTTGTGCTCCACGACATGGGTCACCCGGCGCTCGTTCACGAAGGCGACCGTCTCGGGGAGCACCGGCCACAGGGTCCGCGGCTGCAGCGCAGCCACGGCGATCCCCGCCGCCGCCAGTCGTTCCACCGCCTCGCGCATCGGAGCGACCTCGAGGCCCACCCCGAGCAAACCGACGGCCGCCCCGGGATCCCCCCAGCGTCGCCCCAGCGGCAGCGTGTCGATCGCCCGGGCGATCTTGCGAGCACGCTTGGCGATCATCGCCGTCCGGTTGGCCGGGTCGATGCTCACCTGGCCCCACTCGTTGCGCTCGTTGCCGGTGACCAGGCTCATCCCTCCCGGTGTCCCCGGGACCACCCACGGGGAGACCCCGTCGGGGGTGATCAGGTACCGGCGGTACTCCGCCAACTCGGCGAGGGCGGCGGCGTCGAGGACGCTCCCCTGCTCCACCGCTACATCCAGGTCGAATGGAGCGACGGTGGCGGAATGCTGAGCCACCGCCTGATCGAGGGCGATGTACACCGGGCACTGCAGGCGCCGGCTGATCGCCACCGCCGCGATCGCCATCTCGTAGCAGTCGGTGGGGTCGCCCGGGGAGAGCACGATGCGGGGGAACTCCCCGTTGCCGCCGTGGGCGAGCATGGACAGGTCCGACTGCTCGGGCTTGGTGGGCATCCCCGTCGAGGGGCCGGCGCGCTGGCAGTCGACGATCACCAGGGGGATCTCCGCCGACCCGGCGTGGGAAACCCCCTCCTGCATCAGGGACAGCCCGGGGCCGGAGGTGGCGGTCATCGCCCGCACCCCGGTGAGAGCGGCGCCGATCGCCATGTTGACCGCGGCCAGCTCGTCCTCGGCCTGGACGACCACTCCCCCGAAACGGGGCAGGTGGCGTTCCATCCACGCCAGGATCTCCGACGCCGGGGTGATCGGGTAGCCGGTGAAGAACCTCCCCCCGGCGACCAGGAAGCCCAGCGCCAGCGCCTCGTTGCCGGAGATCATCAGCCGCGGAGCAACATCGAATGCGGCCAGCCGCCACGGTCCTTCCCCATCGAGCATCCCCTGCTCGTCGGCGAAGGCGAAACCGCGGCGCAACGCTGCTCGATTGGCTTGGCGCAGCAGCGCGGGCAACCGGGCGAAACCCTCATCCATGCACGCCTCTGCCTCGGCATCGCCCACCGAGAGCACCCGGGTGAGCACCCCGAACGCCAGGCTGTTCTTGTAGAGGTCGCGCCGCAGATCACGAACCGCCAGCCGGGCAAACGGCACCGCGAACACCTGCACGTCTTCACTCAGATGCCCAGAGGGAACCGGCCCCGCCGAGGCGTCGAACACGACGATGCCGTTGGGGGCCATGGCCGGTCCGATCCGCTCCACCGCCTCGTCGTCGAAGGCGACGAGGAGGTCGATGTCGTCGTCCAACCCCCCTCGGTCCGCCCGCGACCCGCGCAGTATTGCCGCGGCGTGACCGCCCTTGATCCGGGAGGCGACGCTGCGCGCCGAGTACATGTGGAAACCGCGGGCGCTCAGGATCCGCGCCGCCAGCGTGGTCACGGTGAGCGAACCGTCGCCACCCTGGCCGGACACGGCGACGGTGAGATCGTCCAGGGTGCGGGTGTCGGCGACCGTCATTCGACCTGCTCGACGACGGGCGCCCCCGGGCCGGTCGTGTAGTAGGTCTTGGGGTCGAGGTGACCCTCGGCCTCCCTCTGTTGCCGCGAAGGCATCCGGGCGGGGAGCGGTCGATTCGCCTTCTTGTCCGCGGAGAGTTTCTCCAGCAGGAACTGGCCCCGGGGCTCGTCGGCGAGGGGGCGGGCCTCGATCACGCCGTCGGCAATGGCCTGCTGGAACGCCTCATGGCCCCGGTCGGTGCGGATCAGGCAGAAGGTCCAGCCGTCGAGACCGATCCCCCCGAATCCGATGTCGGCCTGCTCGGCGCTGTAGTCGAGGCAGTAGAGACACGCCGGACGCGCCCATTTCCTGTACTGCTTCAGCGACGAGGTAACCACCTCGCCGTCGTCGAGGCGGACCACCACCTTGCCCTTGATGTTGATGTTGGCGATACGGTCCCGGGCGACCCCGAGGAGGTCAGCGAGGCGACCGATGCTCTCGTGGGTGAACGCCTCCGAGCAGAACAGACCGAAGACCAGCGACACGTTCTTCCGGTACCAGTTGGCCATCTCCAGGCGGATCGACGAGTGCTGCTGGAGGCGCATCCCATCGACCTGGCAGGGCACGCCCACCACTGCTACCGGGTGGACATCGGCGTGCATCGCCTCTTGCAGGGCGAGGGTGTTCGCCGAGTAGGTGTAGCGCGAGGCGGCGCACGCCAGCACCGCCGCCCGGTCCCGGGCGAGGCGATGCCGGCCGATCTGGCTGTCGTCGGGGAGGACGTCGCCGAGCACGGCCCCGGCCAGTGAGCCGGCCTCCAACCCGTGGATGATCAAGGCCGAGACCACTCCCCCGTCCTGGCCGCGATCGAGGATCTCCGGATCGGTGGCCCGGGCATAACAGCCGTAGGAGTAGGGCCCGTAGCCGGCATCCCCGGCGGGCTCGCGGTAGCCGATGAGGTCGCGCAGATCGCGATCGGGTGGACGGAGCACCGGACACACGTCGGCGCACAGCACGCAGTAGACGCATGCCTCGGTCCTGGTGTCGACGGGACGTTCGTCGTCGTAGTCGAACACGTCCACCGGGCAAATGGTGAGACACGAGGCGCATCCGATGCACTTGCCGGCATGGACGATCTCGTCCATCAGGAAGTCGACCGCCCGGAACCCGCCCCGATTCAGCTCGGTGCGCCAGGCGTAAGCCCACTCGCCGGGATCGGCGCCCTCATCGATGAGCCGGCGATAGCGCTCGGCGACGCGGCGCACGTCGGGATCGCGCCGGGGAGGAGCGACGGAACCGGTCATGGCGAGCCCCCTTCCCCGAAGTTCACGCCGCTCACACTTCGAGCACGATCGTTCCACCGTCGGTCACCGGATACGTTCCACACCGCTCGTCGCCCACGTAGAAACAGACGTCCTCGGGGTGTTCGGGATGCCGGTCGCGGAAGGTGGCGCATCCATCGCCGTCGGTGACCGCGCTGGCCCAGGTGGATGCCGCCGCCGGATAGTTGAATCGCGCCCCAACTTCGAGATCGGGTACCGGGATCACCTCGCCGTCCACGGCGCGGATCCCGATCGTGAGCAATACCCCGTCCACCGGCCTCTCCTCGTGCGTCCTCCCCATTGAATCGGTGTGGCATCGGAGGGGACACCGCCGTTAGTCCCAAACCGCCCCGGCCCCGGCCGGGTACCCTGGCGCCCCGCTTCCACCGGAGGACCCCGATGGTCGATCTCGTCTACACGTCAGGATTCGGCAACGAGCACGCCGCCGAGGCCGTGCCGGGAGCGCTGCCGGTGGGCCAGAACAACCCGCAGAAACCACCGCTGGGGTTGTACAGCGAGCAACTGAGTGGGACCGCATTCACCGCCCCCCGGGGGGAGAACCGCCGCACCTGGATGTACCGCATCCGGCCTTCGGTACTCCACGTCCACGATCTGCGCCCGGTGGACGCCGGCCTGATCCGTACCGCCCCGGCCCGGGAGACGGAGCCGCCGATCGGCCAGCTGCGCTGGGATCCGATCCCGATGCCCGCCGAGCCGCTCACCTGGCTGGAGGGCCTGCGGACGATCGGCACCAACGGCGACGTCCACGGCCACTACGGCATGGCGGCTCACGTGTACCTGGCGACGAAGTCGATGACCGACACCTCGGTGTACGACGCCGACGGCGAGCTCCTGATCGTCCCCCAGGACGGTGCCCTCCGCATGGTCACCGAGTGCGGGATCCTCGAGGTTGCCCCCGGCGAGATCTGCCTCATTCCCCGGGGGATGAAGTTCCGCGTCGAGCTGGTGGACGGCCCGGCCCGGGGATACGTGTGCGAGAACTACGGCGCCTATTTCGAGCTGCCGGAGCGTGGTCCCATCGGAGCCAACGGCATGGCCAACGCCCGCGACTTCCTCGCCCCGGTCGCCGCCTACGAGGACACCGACGGTCCCCACACGCTCTTCGTCAAGTTCGACGGCCGCCTCTTCGCCAGTGACCTGGACCACTCACCCCTCGACGTCGTCGCCTGGCACGGGAACCACGTCCCCTACAAATACGACCTCGACCGCTACAACACGATGGGATCGATCTCCTTCGATCACCCCGACCCTTCGATCTTCACCGTGCTCACCGCGCCCTCCGACCGGCCGGGCACCGCCAACGTCGACTTCGTGATCTTCCCCGACCGCTGGCTGGTGGCGGAACACACCTTCCGCCCCCCCTATTACCACGTCAACATCATGAGTGAGTTCATGGGTCTCATCCACGGGATCTACGACGCCAAGCTCGAGGGCTTCTCCGCCGGAGGTTTCAGCCTCCACAACGGGTACTGGCCCCACGGACCCGACGCCGAGGCATTCGCGGCGGCAACCACCCACGACCTCAGCCCGCAGAAGCTCGCCGGAACCCTTGCCTTCATGTTCGAGACCAGATATCCGTTGATCCCGACGATGTACGCCTCGTCGCTCCCCGCCCTCCAGGAGGACTACCAGGAGGTCTGGTCGGCGCTGCGACGGATGTTCGGCTAGCCGGCCAGCGGGTCGCGCACCGGGTGGATCCCGTCGAGAGTGAGTGCTGCCGTGTTCGCCCCGGCGTGCAGCGGCAGCCACACCACGAACGACGATCCCACCGCAGGCGTCGAGGTCAGCGTGACGGTGCCCCCGCCGGCCTCGGCCACCTGGCGGACGATGGAGAGCCCGAGCCCGGAACGCTCCTCACCGCGGAGGCGGCTCCGATCCCGGCCCCAATTGCGCTGGAACACGAGTCGGTGATCGCGCTCGGCGATCCCCGGTCCCTCGTCGCGCACGCCCACCCAGGCCCAGTCGTCCTGCAATCCCGCCCCGCAAGTGACGGTGGATCCGGGTGGCGCCAGCCGGACCGCGTTCCCCGCCAGGTTGGCGATCGCCGACCGCAGGGACGTGCGGTCGGCCCGAACATCGGTGCCGGCGTCCCCGACATGCGCCAGCGAGATGCCCCGACGGGCGGCCGGGGCCTTCAGCTCGTCCACGACCTCGCGTGTCAGCAGACCGAGATCGACGGTCGCCTCCGCCTCGGTGGCCAGGTCGCGGCGGGCGAACCGCATCAATCCCTCCACGGTGCGCGTCGTTCTATCGAGGGATCGCCTCACGATCTGCGCCGTGCTCCGCAAGCGATCGGCGTCGGAGTCCGCGTCGGACAGCACCACGTCGAGGCTCGTCGCCATCGTGGCCAGCGGATTGCGCAGCTCATGGGAGATGTCCTGAATGAACCGGCGCTGGTCCTCGGCCCCCTGCTCGATCCGGTCGAGCATCGAATCGAACGCGTCCGCCAGGTGCTTGAGCTCGTCGTCGGGACCGTCGAGGTGGATGCGCCGGGACAGATCCGAAGCCTGGATCTCCTGAGCCACCGCGGCGATGTCATCGACCGGACGAAGCACCCGTCCGGCGATGAACCATCCCGCCAGCAGGCTGAAGGGAAACAGCACGCCGAGAACGATCAGAGACATCTCGTGGAGCTGCTCCACCGCACGCTGGTTGGCGAGCTGCTCGATCGTGTCGAGCGACACCGAGTCCAGCCAGATCGCCGCCCCCGGCTCGGAGGCGACCCGGCGGATCTGAAGATCGGCGGCGACGGCGTCGCCGGAAAGGCGAGACGTCAGCGCGATGTTGATCGCTCCGATCACCAGCGCCCCCAGGGCGAACACGACCAGGGTGTAGACCACCGCCATTCGGAACCGGATCGACTGGACGAAGTGCTTGTCGGCCATCAGGCCACCAGTCGATAGCCGCTGCCGACGATGGTCTCGATCATGTCGGGGCACCCGGCGGCGGCCAGCTTGCGCCTGAGCTTGGAGATCGTGACCCGCACCGTGTTGGTGAACGGGTCGATGTTCTCGTCCCAGACATGATCGAGCAGACGCTCCGCCGCCAGAACCTCACCGGGGTGGAGCATGAAATAGCGGAGCAGAGCGAACTCCCGGGAGGTCAATCCGATCTCGCGGCCGGAGGCGGTGGCGGTGCGGCGGGCGCCATCGAGGCACAGGGGACCGACCTCGATGACCGCCCCCGAGCCGCGCGCCCGGCGCCGGCTGAGTGCCCGGAGGCGTGCCAGCAACTCCGCCAGGGCAAAGGGCTTCACCATGAAGTCGTCGGCGCCCTGATCGAGGCCTGCGACCCGATCGGCCAGAGCGTCGCGGGCGGTGAGCATCAGCACCCGGGGAGGGTCGGTCTCATCGACCCGGGCCCGATCGGTCCGGATCGCCCGGCATACCGCCAGCCCGTCCATGTCCGGCAGGTTGAGGTCGAGGCAGACGATGTCGTACGGGGTGGACGCCAGTTTCTCCAGGGCCTCGCCCCCGTCGTAGGCGGTGTCCACGGCGTAGCCGTCCCGGCGGATTCCCTCCGCCAGTGCGTTCGCCAGATCGCGCTCGTCCTCGACGACGAGAACCCGCATCGCCGTCCTCCTCGAAGGTGACGCTACGAACCCCAGGCTAAACATGTGGTAACGACTCAGGGAGCCTGCAACCGCTTCCCCTGGCTGGGCACCATGACGACCGCTCCGTGGGGTATCTGTCGCTGGGTCGCCGTGGCCTGCACCAGCCCCAGCTCGTCGACGACGACAGTGGTGTTGTCGCAGCCGCCTTCCCCTCTGCCCTGGTAATTGACGCGCACCCGGGCGGGCCGGACCTCGGCGCCGGCGGAGTTGACCGTCCGCAGGTCGGACCAACGGACCGCCACCGCGGGATGCTCACACCGGGCGAACGCCTCGGTCCACACTATGGGGGCGGTGAGGTACGCCCCGTGGGTGTGCAGGTCGCGGACCACGGTCTCGTTGCCGGTTTCCAGGTCGGTGATCGTGCCCCGCCAGGCGTGGACATCGGGAGACGCGTCCGGCGACGGCGCCACCCGGAGCCGGTAGCGTCGACCCACCTTCCACGGGAAGTCACGAGTGTTCGGATCGTTCCGGGCGCTGGGCAGGGGGGATGGAGCGCCGGCCAGCAGACCGCCCCCCGACTCGGCCGGAGCGTAGCCCCCCCAGTTGGCCGCGGTGGATCCGGGGAATCTCGGATTCCATTGCAGCCCGAGATGGGCGCCGCCGCACAGGGTCCTCTCGGTGGCAAAGGAGACCTGCAGCGCGAAGAAGTAGAGCCGTCCCACCATTGGCGGCTGCAGCACCTCGAGTGTCGCCGAGACTTCGAGGAGCGGCGTTGCCGGCAGCTCCCAGACCAGGTGGAAGGACGAGGCGCCGTTGGCGGATCGCGGCTCCCCGTCGATCCGCTCCCTGGTGGCGAACACTGCCCGGAGGCGCCGCAGCGGGCTCACGGGGTCACCAAAGGCGGATCGGCACAGTAACGCGACGAGCCGTCCCAGTGGCCCCACGGCTCAGGGCCGTCGCTCCACGGTCGCCCATAGGTGAGGTTGCCGATCAGAGTCTCCCGCGACTCCCACACCAGCAACGCCGCCACGATGATGTTGTGTTCGGGGTTCCACGGAGTGGCATCGCCGGGCAGGGCGCTGAACCCCCGGGAGCGGGCCCGGGCGACCCGCTCCGGCCAATACACGCGTCGATGCTGGAAGAGCCCGACAACACCCTGCTCGTTGTCGGGCCCGGCGGTGGCAAAGGGGATGCCGTTGCTCTCGCACCTCATGATCACCAGGGCATTCTCGACCTGCGGTCCGACACAACCGCGGGGACCACACTTCTCGACGTCGAGCCCCCACTCGGAGAAGATCCTGGTGAGCAGGGTTCGCCACTGCCCGACACCACCGCCGGGGTCCCAGCCGTAATCGCCGGGGGTGGTGGTCGTGGTGGTCCCGAGCGTGGTGGTGGTCACCGCCGAGCCGGTCGTCGTTGTTGTCGTCGGAGACGTCGTGGTGGTGGTCGCCGCCTGGAGCGCCGCCTCCTGGGCGCGCAGCTCGGCCTCGATGGCCGCCCGGCGGGCATCCTCCTGGAGTTGCCACTCTGCGGAAATCGCCGCGTTCTCCGCCCGGGCCGCGTCCAACTCCCCGGAGCGCGCCGCAACCGCGGCCGCGGCGTCGGCCACCCGCTGCTCCTCCGTCGCCAGCTGATCCCGGGCCGCCACCTCCAGGCCGGCGAGATCGTTGGCGGAGAAGGCGAGGTTCACGACGGTTCGACGATCACTCTCGGCAATCGCCCCCAGATAGGCCATCTTGGCGGTGAACGCCGCCACATCTTCGACGGCGAGTCGCACCGTACCCGCCCCGGCCACCATGTACATCCGGGCGACGCGATCGCGCACCGTCGCCGTGTTCGCAGCCGATCTCCCGGCGAGGTCGTCCTGGCGGGCGGCGATGCGCTCCAGGCTCTCCCGATACCGATCTCGATCGCCGGTCGCCCGCGCCAACTGTTGTTCGGCGAGATCCAGGGCATCGGCAGCCTGCGCTTCGGCTGCTGCCGCCGCCTCCACCTCGGCCCGGGTCACGGTGCGGGCCTCGGCAGTTCCCGAAATGGGCGCGATCGCCGCGACCGCGACGGCGAGCACCCACCACGCTGTGGCGCGCCGACGGCGCACGAATAGTCCTGGCATCCATCCCGATGATATGGGGGATCGAGGAACTGCGGTCGGTGTCGGTTCAGCGGGGCGGGATCGGCCACCACTCGGGCGCAGGGTTCTGCGCCCAGGGACTCACCCAAGCCGGGTCGTAGAGACCCTGCCCTTGCTCCCACACCGATGGGGACGCCGCACACGACACCCACTGTCCCCACGGCTGGGGGCCCTCGCCGTAGTTGGAGTAGCCACCGGAGGTCATATGGGTGGGCCCGCCGGTGCCCGGGTCGTAGTTGTCGTAGTAGTGCTCGCTGTAGAAGCTGTAGTTGAACTCGGGATACTCGATTCCGGCAATGCCCCCGAGGAACTGATGACCGGCGTTCCCGGGCGTGTCGCGCAAGAGGATCGTCTCCCGCGCCTCGTACACCAGCATCGCCGCGATCGCCATGTTCCATTCGGGATCGAACGGGTCGGCATCGGCGGGGAAACCCGGTTCGATCGCCGCGTAGTTGACGACGAGATGCTGCACCCGGCCCCGCCAGTACAAGGGGTGGTGTTGGAAGAGCCCTGCGGTGCCCGACGCCCCGTTCTGGGAGAACGGCCAGCCGACGCTCTCGCACATCAATACCGCCACCGCGTTCGCCCGTTGATCGGGGATGCAGAATTCGACGTCCTCCCCGGCGGCGTTGCGATGGGTGGCGCACGCCTCTTGATCCAGCCCCCAACGCGAGAAGACCTCATCCACCAACGGATACCACTCGTTGGCGACGGGATCCTCGGTGCGCACCGCGTACGTCCGATTGCGCTCGCAGCCCTTCTGGCGCGCCCCGTTGGCGCAGTAGTCGTAGCCGGTGCCGCCCCGCAGCAAGCCGTCGGGATCGTGGTCTGCCGATGACCAGTTCGACCACAGCCGGTCATACCCGGCGTTGCCGTAGATCCGGTCGGCACCGCTCTGGTCGTTGCCGGTGGTGGCATCACCCCCGTTGAGCCGGTCGTTGCCCCGGCCACCCTTCACCTTGTCGTTGCCGGATCCCCCGTTGAGATGGTCGTTCCCCGGCCCGCCCTTGATGGTGTCCCCACCCGGGCCACCGTCGGCCTGGTCCTCCCCGCCATTCCCCGCGAAGCGGTCGTCCCCGTCGCCCAGGCAGACCACATCGTCGCCGTCCGATCCGATCACCTGGTCGTCACCGCCGAGAGCCGCCACCACCTGGCCCGGCGTGGCGGTGAGGTCGATGATGTCGGCCTCGTCGGTTCCCAAGAGCGTCACGGACCGCCCGAAACAGGTGGCGTCGCCGGCCGCAGCCGGTCCTGCCACCGCGGCGAGAGCGGCACCGGCGAGCGTCACGAGGACGAAGAGCGCCGTCGGTCGGGTCAGGGATCGCATCGGCTCGCCTCGTTCGGGTCGGTCAGTATCCCACTCATCGACGAGTAGTCGGCGATCCGGGTAGCTTCCAGCGGCGATGACCTCGTGCCTCTTCTGCGCCATCCTTGCCGGGGACGAACCGGGGGCGATCGTCCTCGACGAACCGGAGGCCGCGGCGTTCCTCGACGTGCGGCCGCTGTTCCCGGGCCACACCCTGGTGGTGCCCCGGCTCCACGTGGCGGCCCTCCAGGACCTCCCCGATGGCCTCGGCGGCACCCTGCTGGCAACGGCCCGCCGGATCGCCGCCGCCCTGCGCACCGCACTCGGAGCGGAGGGGGCCTTCGTGGCGCTGAACGACGTCGTCAGCCAGAGCGTTCCCCATCTCCACATCCACGTGGTGCCCCGCCGCAAGGGTGATGGGCTGCGGGGCTTCTTCTGGCCGCGAACCCGCTACGACGACCCCGAACATCTCGAGAGAATCCGCGCCGCCATCGCCGCGGCGCTGTGAACGGCGCGGCCGGCCTCAGATCGGCACGGGACGCCGGCGGCGCTGGGCGAGACCGACCAGGGCGACCCCGGCGAGGATGATCGGCAGGCCGGCGTACGTCCAGCCTCCGACCACCTCGTTGCCCACCGTCACCCCGAGCACAACGGCGACCACCGGGTTGACATAGGCATATGAGGTCGCCACCGCGGGAGCGGTGTTTGCCAGCAGGTAGGCATAGGCGGTGTAGGCGAACAGCGAGCCAAACACCGAGAGATAGGCCACCGCCAGCCAGGCCTTCGCCCCCGGCATCGCCGCCATGCGCTCCCCTCTTGCCCACCCGAATGCCAGCAACAGGACTCCTCCGCCGAGCATCTCGGCGGCGGAGGCCATCAGCCCCTTGGGCAGTCGCATCCGCGACGAGATCACCGAGCCGAACGCCCACAGGATCGGGGACAGAATCATCAGCGCGGTCCCCACGACGGTCGCCTGGAAGTCGCCTTCCCTGCTCAGCATCACGACGCCCGTCAGTCCGATCACCAGCCCCACCCACTCGAGACGGTTCGGCCATCGGCCGAACACCCCACTCCACAGCGCCGCCCACAGCGGCATCACCGCCACCGCCGACGCCACCAGGCCCGAGCCCACGCCGTTGTCCTCGGCGATCGTCACGAAACCGAGTCCTCCGATGAAGAGGATTCCGCCGACGATCGTCGCCGACGCCCACTCCCGGCCGGTGGGCCAGTCCCGGCCGCGGCCCCGGGCGATGAAAGCGAGCGGCCCACCGGCCAGAAGCAGCCGCAGCCCATTCATGAGGAACGGTGGGAATCCTTCGAGCCCGTAGCGCAGTGCCAGATAGGTCGATCCCCACACGACATACACGAGCACCAGCGACAGCGCGATGAGGGCACGGCGGTGGTCGATCGGTGAGGTGTCGGGCATGAGATCAGAACCCCGGAGGGCCCGCGATTGTTGCAGCTTCGCCGGAGCCCTACCAGGGGGCGCCGATGTACTTGGGCTCGAGGAACTCGTGGATGCCGTGGTGGGAACCCTCACGGCCCAATCCCGACTCCTTGACCCCGCCGAAGGGGGCGGACGGATCGGAGATCAGTCCTCGATTGAGCCCCACCATGCCGGCCTCGAGACGCTCGGCGACTTCCATCCCCAGGCGCTGGTCGGAGGTGAACACGAACGAGATCAAGCCCAGGTCGGTGTCGTTGGCCTGGGCGATGGCGTCGTCGAGGTCATCGAAACGCACGATCGGCGCCACCGGGCCGAAGATCTCGGCGGCGAGGATGCCGGCGCCCCGAGCGACATCTTTGATGACCGTTGGCAGGTAGAAGTAGCCCCGGCCCGCGGGGGCCCGTCCCCCGGTGGTGACGGTGCCGCCGGCCTCCTCCACCAGCTCGGCCACCTTGTCACGGGTGGCGGCGTTGATCAGCGGGCCGACGTCGACGCCCGGTTCCATCCCCGGGCCCACCTTGAGTGCCGCCATCGCCGCCGACAGTCGATCGGCGAACTCGTCGGCGATCGACGCGGCGACATAGAAGCGGTTGGCCGCGGTGCACGCCTCGCCGGCGTTGCGCATCTTGGCTTGCATCGCCCCCTCCACCGCGAGGTCGAGATCGGCGTCCTCCAGCACCAGGAAGGGAGCGTTGCCTCCCAGTTCCATGGAGGTGTTGAGCACCCGGGGCGCCGCCTGGGCGAGCAGCAGCTTGCCGGTCTCGGTGGATCCGGTGAACGACAGCTTGCGAACCCGGCGGTCCGCCATCATCGCCCCGACGACCTTCCCGGAGCGAGCCGACGGCACGACGTTGATGACGCCCGGGGGGCACCCGGCTTCCTCGAACAGGTCGGCCATGGCCAGCGACGAGAGCGGAGTATCCGACGCCGGTTTGAGGACGATCGTGCATCCGGCGGCGAGCGCCGGGGCGATCTTGCGGGTGCCCATGGCGATCGGGAAGTTCCACGGGGTGACCAGCAGCGACACGCCGATCGGCTGGTTGAGGACGGAGATCCGCTTGTCGCCCGAAGGCGACCGGTACACCTCGCCCCGGTTGCGCACCGCCTCCTCGGAGAACCACCTGAAGAACTCGGCCCCGTAGCGAACCTCGCCCATGGCGTCGGAGAAGGCCTTGCCGTTCTCGGCGACGATCAGCCCGGCGTACTCCTTCTCCCGGGACATCATCAGTTCGAACGCTCGCCGGAGGATCTCGCCTCGTTTGCGGGGAGCGGACTCGGCCCAGCCGGGGAAAGCGGCATGGGCCGCGGTCACCGCCCCGAGTCCATCTTCCGCGGTTCCGCTGGCCACTTCGGCGACGACCTCTTCGGTGGACGGATCCCGCACCTCGATGACGGCGCCGTCGCCGGAGGCATGCCAGCCGCCGTCGACATACAGCCCGGTCTTGTGGTCCGCGATCAATCGGTCCAGCAGGGTCATCGCAACCTCCGGGATCGATGCTAGGCCGGCCCGCCAACGCCTTCGGAAGAGCTCCCCGCGATGGCGGCCCACTCCCCCTCTCCGATGTTTCCCCCGCTCACCACCACGACGGCGGGTCCCGTGGAGGTGATCCCACCGGACCGGATCGCAGCCACGCCGACCGCGCCCCCGCCCTCCACCCGCAGCGAGTGCGCCCGGTGCAGCCAGGAGATGGCGTCGGCGATCTCCTCCTCCGAGACCAGGACTGTCTCGTCCACCAGGCGCCGGCACATCTCCAGCGTGTGATGGTTCTCGCTGCCGAGGCCGCCGGCGAGGGCGTCGGCGAGGGTGTCCTCCTCGACCACGGGCACGATCCGTCCGGCGCGCATGCTCTGATACATGGCGGGACCGCGATCCTGGCTGACCCCCACCACCCGGATCGCCGGGTTGATCGCCTTGGCGGCCGCGGCGATCCCGACGATCAGGCCTCCTCCCGATAACGGAACGATCAGGGTGGTCGTGTCGGGCCGCTCCTCCAGCACCTCGAGGCCAATCGTCCCCTGCCCGGCGATCACCGCCGGGTCGTCAAACGGGTGGACGAAAGTCGAACCCTCCTCGCGGACGATCTGGCGCGCCATGGCATCGGCGTCCTCCTGATCGGGGCCGGCGACGACGATGCGGGCTCCCAGCGCCTCGATGGCGGCAACCTTGAAGCGAGGCACCCGGGCAGAGAGGCAAATCGTCGCCGGCACGCCGAGCGTGCGGGCGACGTGCGCCACCGCCCGGCCGTGGTTGCCGCTCGACACCGCGACCACGCCCGCCACCCGGCGCTCCACCGGCAGGGAGAGCAGTGCATTGGCAGCACCCCTGACCTTGAACGACCCGGTCTCCTGAGAGCACTCTGCCTTGAGGAACACCGGGCTTCCCCACTCGGCCGCCAGCAGGGGCGACTCGAGCAGCGGGGTCACCCGGGCGATGCCCCGGATCCGTTCCCGCGCCGCGGCGATGTCGGCCGGCCCGGGATGGGGATCGGGCGTATCGGGGCGAACCACGATTCGCAGGGTACCGGGGGCCGAGCGGCGGACTCCACGCCGAGAACACCGACTCAGATGGCGGCCGGGTTGCGCCGGAAGAGGGCGGCGTCGTCGGGGCCGTCCAACTCCTCGGCAAAGCGGCGGCCATCCCACACCGCCCCGACGATCGCCCCGGGAGCGAAGGCGTCGCCGATGGCGCGCACGCTGCGCAGCCCCGCCGCCGGCCACTCGGCGGTGCGAGCGGGCAGGTCCCGGGCGAGACCGTCGTTGGGAAGGCGCCCGGTGACCAACACCAGGACATCCGCCGGACGCCGGTCGAGCCCTCCGGTGACGACGTGTTCCACGACGACCTCGCCGGCCCGGGTTGCGGTGACGACACTATGGGCCAGGATGTCCACGCCCCCTTCGAGCAGTCGTCGGTGGACCCGGTGCTGCTCCATGGTGTTGCGGGTCCACGGTGAGACCTCCGCCTCGGCGGTGACCAGGGTGACCTCGGCTCCGGCGCGGGCGAGCAGTTCGGCGAGCACGCCCCCCAGGTAGTAGTGGTCGTCGTCGAAGAGCACGACCCGTCCCTTCGCAAGGGTGCCGCCCATGAGGTCGTCGGGAGTGAACACCGCAACGCTTCCGTCGAGGGGGATGGGATGCCGGTGATGGATACCGACGCCGCCGCGACGCCACACGGCGCCAGTCGCCACCGCGATGTGGCCGAAGCCATGGGTCAGCGCCTCGTCGGCGGTCATCTCGCTCGCCAGGTAGTACGCGACAGTGGGCAGCCGTTCGATCTGGCCGACCCGGTAATCGACCACCCGGCGCCACGCCTCGAGGCCGGGGAGACGACTCTCGGCGGCCACCCGTCCTCCGAGCTCGCCGCGGGCCTCGACTAGCACCACCTCGCATCCCCGCCGACCGGCACTCATCGCCGCCTCCAGCCCGGCCGGCCCGGCCCCCACGACGAGCACCCGCTCGGGTGGCCTGAGCGGTCGGATGGTTTCGGGATGCCAGCGGCGGCGCCACTCCTCACCCATCGAAGGGTTCTGCGTGCAGCGAATCGGCGAACTCGTCCAGTCACCGGCCACGCAGATGTTGCAGCCGATGCACTCCCGGATGTCGTCCTCACGGCCCGCGGCGATCTTGGCGGGGAGGAACGGATCGGCGATGGAGGGCCGGGCGGCTCCTATGAAATCGAGGATTCCCTGACGCACCATGCGGCGCATCGTTTCGGGTGAGGTGAACCGCCCCACCCCGATGACCGGCTTGGAGGTCAATGCCTTGAGCCCGCGGACGTACTCCTCCTGGCCGCCTTCGGGACCGAAGCGAGAGGTGACCGAGTCGTCGGCCCACTCGCCCACCATGAAGTCCCACACGTCGGGGAGCTCGCCGATGATGGCGAGGATCTCCTCCATGTGCTCCCGGGTGGTGCCGCCATCGCCGTACAGCTCGTCGACCGCGATCCGGCAGGCGACTGCCGCGGTCCCGGCCACCTCTTCGAGCGTCTCCTCGAGGACCTCGCGCAGCAGGCGCACCCGATTGGGCAACGACCCGCCGTACTCGTCGGTCCGATGGTTGTACCGGGGGGAGAGGAAGTGCTGCAACGTCGTCAGGGAGTGGCCGGCGTAGACGTAGACCACGTCGTATTCCGCCTGCAGCGAACGCCGCACCGCCCCCCGATGCCACGACCGCAGGTCGGCGATGTCTGCCTTGGTCATCTCCCGGGCCTGCACCGGGGCGAACGTCCGCAGCGGCTGATGGCTCGGGCCCATGGGCGGCACCCGCGACCAGTAGTTGGGGGTCGACATGCCGCTGTGGACCAGCTCGATGGCGGCGAGCGCCCCGTGGCGGTGGATGGCGTCGGTGACCAGCCGATGAGCGGGGATGTCGGCTTCATCCCAGATGCGGCCCTCGATCGACGGGGTGATCTCGGAGGAGGGATGGATCTCCACCTCCTCGGTGGAGACCACCGCCCACCCGCCCTCGGCCTTGACCCCGCGCATCGCCGCCAGCATCGACGGATCCCGATAGCCCATCCCGTTGCAGTGGGGCACCTGCCAGAAGCGGTTGCGGGCGACGAGAGGCCCGAAGGGAACGGCCTCGAGGAGGGGATCCAAACGAGGCACGCTCATGTCCCGAGTCTATGGGGAACCCATCACCGCGAGCGGCCCCGTCACCCGCAGATCGAGGTGAACTCGAGTCCCCGATCGCGGAGCCCGTCGATGATCGCCGGCAGGCTGCGGGTCGCCGCCGGGCCGGCGCCGTCGTGGAGCAGCACGATGTCTCCCCCGCTCGTGTAGCGCAGTACGTGCGCCGCCAGGTAGCCGGAGCTGGGATAGCGCCAATCCTGGGGATCGACATCCCACATCACCACCTCTTGATGCTCATCGGCGGCGACGGCGCGGATCCGTGCGCTGATCGCCCCGAACGGGGGCCGCAGGCAGCGCGGCGCCACGCCTCCGGCGGCGGCGATGTCGCGCCTTCCCCGGGCGATCTGTTCGGCGGCGGCGGCGCTGGAGTATCTGGTCAGCCAGGCGTGGCTGTGGGTGTGGTTCTGCACCGAGTGGCCCTCGCGAATCATCCGTTTGATGATTCCGGGGTAGCGGGCTGCCGCGGATCCGATCACGAAGAACGTGGCATGGAGGTGATACTCGGCGAGCACGTCGAGCAACTGCGGGGTCCAGGTGGGGTCGGGACCGTCGTCGAAGGTGAGCGCCACGAACCGCCTCCCGGGATGCGCCACCAGCGGC
>Ga0154791_107_pt7 | contig 34526 bp, 31 predicted proteins | sample Rifle2008BG16ft_FD_105799 | JGI IMG/M metagenome (GOLD analysis project Ga0154791, IMG submission 105799) | Actinobacteria bacterium RBG_16_68_21
ACTGGCATCGGCGTCTCGCGCCGCCGCGGCGGCGGCGACCGCATCGGCGAGACAACGCTCCGCGGCATCGATCTCCGGCGCCACGGCCGCCCCGGGGAGCACCGCCACCATCTGAGCGCACACCGGGCACGGCTCGCCAACCGTCAGATCGGCACGCAGCAACACGGCCCGGTCGGCCTGATGGGCGGCATGCAGGGCGCCTCGCGCCGCCTCCTCAGCGGCGGCGGCATCGGCGACGGCGCCGCGGGCGGCCTCTGCGGAGAGAGTCGCCTCCGCCACCGCGGTCGCCGCCGTCGTCAGCCCCGCCTCGGCGGCGGCCAGCAAGCGACCGGCCTCGTCGACCTCCTTGCGGTCCCGATCCCGCGCGGATGCGGCTGCCCGCAGGGATGCGACCAGATCGGCGGCGCGCTCCAGCGCCTCGCGGCCTCCCACGTCCTCCAGGGCCCTCTCCAGGGCCGTGGCAGCACTAGTGGCGGCCGCCTCGGCTTGAACAGCAGTCGCCTCGGCCTCGGCCATCGCCGCCGCAGCCTCGACGACCTCGGTGAAGATCCCTGCGGTCGCCTCCCGGGTGGGCACCTGGTCGGCCAGGGCATCGAGGGCGGCGAGCTCCTTCGTCAGCGAGGTCGTTCGTGCTTCGGCCTCGCGGATCACATCGTCGGCCTGGCTCACCGCCACCCGCAGGGCTCCCAGTGTTGCCGCCCGCTCCTCGGCCGCCGTCAGCTCCCCCTGCCGGGTCGCCAGCGTCTTGCGGTCGGCCTCGGCAGATGCCCGTCGCTCGACCAGGTGCTGCAGCTTCACCCCCAGGAGGTCGAGCCGGGCCTTGACGGCGTCGCGCATCACGTCGAGGCGTTCGAATCCGAAGACCCCCTTCAGCACCTTGTTCCGCTCGGTGCCGGTCGCCTCGAGGAAGCCGGCGAACTGGTTCTGCGCCAGCAGGACCGAGCGCCGGAAGGCATCGAAGTCCATACCCAGGATCGACTCGATCTGCTCGTTGACCTCGCGGGCCTTGTCGGCGACCTCGCCAAAGCTGTCCCCATCGAGTCGATAGAGAGCGTGGGCCGAAGCGCCGCCGCGGCGGAGCGACCGGACCGCCTTCCACCGCACACCGTCGACGTCGAAGGTGAGCGACACGTGGAGGGCGTCGCGCCGCTGATTGATCAGGCTCTTGGTGTCTGCGGCGATGCGCGGAGTCTTCCCGTAGAGGGCAAAGGCGACGGCGTCGAGGATCGACGACTTGCCGCTGCCGATCGGTCCCACGATCCCGATGAGAGTCCGATCGCCGAATTCGAACGTGGTCTCCTCGGCGTACGACCGGAAGCCACGCAGAGTCAGCTCACGAGGTCGCATCGGTCAACTCGTTCTCGATCTCGCTGAACAGCGCCAGTAGGTCCTCCTCGGGGTCGGCACCGTGTGCCTCCCGGTGGTAGTCGGCGTACAGATCGATCAGCGGGCGCCCGGCGGTCGCGGGGCGCGCGTCGGCGGGTCGCTCGTACTGGGCCCGCACCTTGACGACCCCGGCGAAGCGCTCTCGGGCGCGATCCATCAGACCGGGATCGGGCCCGTCGGTGTCGATGGTGAGGTCGAGATAGGCATCGTCGAGATCGGTACGCCCCGCCACCTCGTCCCAGGATCCGTTCACCCGGAGCAGCGGCCTCCCCGATCGCAGCGGGACCGAGCGGACGGTTGCCGGAACCCCCGGCGCGGTGGTGGCCATCACCACCCGCTTCTGCTCGCCGGCCTCGCCGAAGTCGAGCTGGAGCAGCGAGCCGGCGTATTCGGCGGGGACGCGCGCCCCCGGTACCGGCTGAGGGGCGTGGATGTGGCCCATGGCCACGTAATCGACGCTGGTGGGGACCGCGCCCTCGGTGGCGGCGTAGGCCTCCCCGATGTGCAACTCGCGCTCCCCGCGGGGCGCCCCGGCGGCCACCTTCACGCCGCCGACCATGAAGTGGGCGACCAGGAACGTGGCGTCGTCGGAACCCGCCGTCCGCCCCAGCGCCTTGGAGTACTCCTCGGTGATCCGGCGAATCCGGTCCGCGTACGTCCCGTACCAGTTGTCGGCCCTGGCCATGAAGTCGACCACCTGGGCGGCGCGCAGGAAGGGAAGACACGCCACATGGGCGGTGCCGTGGGCCGTCTCCACGGTGAGCACCCCGCCCTCGCCGGGGGGCTTGATCCGCCCCACCAGATTCACCCCGAAGGGGCGCAGGAACGGGGCGAGGGTCTCGAAGAACTCTGGAGCATCATGGTTTCCGGCGACGACCACCACCGGGCGGCGCCCCTCGTCGGCGAGGCGGACCAGACCGTCGAGGCCGAGACGCAAGGCCTCCACCGGAGGAAGCGGCCGATCGAACAGGTCCCCGCTGTGGAGCACCAGGTCGACGCTCTCGGCCGAAGCGATGGCCACCACCTCGTCGACCGCGGCTCGGTACTCCTCGATCCGCTCGTGGCGCTCGAGGCGCTTGCCGATGTGCCAGTCGGAGGTGTGGAGGACCTTCATGCGAAGATCGTCACCCGACTCCCGACGCCCGGCACCCCATCCCGAGACGGGAGACGGGAGACGGGAGACCGGAGACGGGAGGCGAGCCCACTACAGCCCCTTGAAGACGTCGTCGCCCTCGTCGGCCACCTCTTCCTTGCGGGTCGCCCACGGTGGGAACGGGAAGTCGACCACCAGCGGCACCGGGATCGACGGCTGGGAGATCACCATCGTGCCCGGCTTGAGGAGGCGGGCGCGCGCCCTGGTGGAGGGGAGCATCCAGCCGTACTCGGACCGCTCTGCCTCGGCGGCGTCGAGACGGCCGGTCACTCGCAGCGCGGCGTTCTCCAGCACCTCCGGCGCCACCCGCGACGCGGTCTGTTGAGCGCCGACCAGTAGTACGCCGAGGGAGCGTCCCCGCTGAGCGATGTCGATCAGCATGTCCTTGATCGGGCTCTGCCCGTCGCGAGGGGCGTACTTGTTCAGCTCGTCGAGCACGACCACCGAGAGGGGGAACCGCTGGCCGCTCCCCTCCTTCTCGGCGAAGGCCTCGGCGAGCAGCGCCCCCACGACGAAGCGCTGGCCCAGTTCGTGGAGCGACTGGATGCCGACCACCGTTATCTGGGCGCGGGCGCGATCGATCCGCCGGCTCTCCCCCGGCTGGATCAGGTACCCGACGCGAACCACCGCGGCGTGGAGGCGGCGCATGAACGCCGACACCGTTCCCCCCTGCACCCGCCCCGTCCAGCGCGGGTCCGGCTCTCCGTCGACCGGATCGAGGAACTCCTCGAGGGCCGCGGCGAAGCCGTTGAGGTCGGTGATGACCCTTTCCCCCGGGTTCGGTTTGACCAGCGCTCCCGGGCCGTGACCCTCCCCAGGGTCGCGCAGCACGATCGCCCCGGGAACACCGGCGACATCGACGGCGAAGCGCCGCAGCTGGGACTCGACCCGCTCCGCGACGAACGAGATCTGGTTGCGGGCGTCGGAGGCGTCGGTGAACAGGAACCGGAGCAGGCCCTCGTCGACGAACTCCCGGGGCGTCCAGGCGAACACCTCCACGTCCTGGCGGCCGGCGATGTCGGGCACGAGCACGTCACCCGAGCGGGGCCGGGGCGGAGCCCACAGCGACACCGAAGGGAACGCCTCGGGCTCCACGCCCAACACCGCCCACGCCTCCGCCGCCGCCGGGGAGAAGTCGCGATTCGGCTTGTCGAGCCACAACAGGTCCTCGCCCTTCACGTTGAACACCAGGACCCGGAGGTTCTTGCCCGCCTCGCCAACGATGTCGCGCCGCCCGGTGAGCATGCGCAGGAAGAACAGGGCGAACGAGGTCTTGGTGGCCACCCCGGAGATCCCCGAGATCGACATGTGGCCGCCTTTGCGCCCGTCGAAGAAGTCGAGGTCGACATACACCGGGAGGCCGTCGCGGCCGAGGCCGACCGGGAGCGGCCTCCCCATCTCGTCGATGTAGAGGGCCTTGTCCCGGGCCTCCCCGGTGGCCCGGGACACCAGACCGCCGGGATCGGGGGACACCCACAGCTCGGGATCGACCCGGGTCACCGCCACCTGGGCAGATCGCACCTTGCCCCCGGGCATCGTGCCCTCGTCGGCGATGCGGAACGTGTCCGACTCGAATGAGGCCCCCTCGTACACCGCCTCGGCCTCGGTGACGATCCCGTAGGTGGCGACCTCGCCGGCGCCGGGGACGGCGGTGCGCACGACGACCAGGTCGTCGAGCTGCAAGTACTGCTCGTCGCCGATGACCACCCGGAACTCGCGGGTGTTGGTGTGCTGGCTCCCCAGAACCCGGCCGACGCTCATGCCGCTCCCCCCGCCAGGGCGGTGCGCAACGCCCGCAGCACCAGGCCGGCATCGCCGAGGCGATGGCGGAGGTCCCGTTCGAGGGCGGCGATCGGCACCAGGTTCTGCGGCGCCCGCGGGTCGAGGTGGGGCTGTGACGCCAGCAGCGGCAGCACCGCTGCGGACCGGTCGGCGATGGTCACCACCGAGGCCTTGTCGAGGGCACCCGACGCCTCACAGCGGACGATTCCCGCCCACGAGTGGTCGGCGCCCCGATCGACGAGGCGCACGTACCACGAGTAGCGACGGAACCGGCCCTCGCCGATGGTGAAGAGCGGGGTCCGATGAGCCCCGGGGAGCAGGCCGACGATGGTGGTGTCGGGCAGGTAGGAGCGGCGGTGGCTCTTCACGTATCCCATCTTGTCGTTGCGGGTGTATTCGTACAACGGCCCGTCGGCAACGACGAAGTGGCCGGCGTCGGCCAGCTCCTCGGCGATCACCGCCTCGGCGCGCCGCATGGCGTCGTGGAACGCCCGGATCAGCGAGGCCGGATCGTCGTCGGCCACCGAGGACGACGAGTAGGCCAGCCACTCCGGAAGAGGAGGCATGTCGGGAGCGTGCCCGTCTCCGAGGACTGCCATCCGCTCGATGTGGCGCACGGTCACCTCGCTGCGTCGCTCCCGCCGATCCCACACCACCGCACCGGCGGCGAACGACCCGCAGATGCCCGGCACCGGGCCGGAGGGATCGTCGAGCAGTAGTCGGGCATCGATGCGGCGCACCCCGTCGACGAAGGCGACCAGGGGCACGTCGTCGTCGCGCCCTGCGATCGGCTCCCAGGGACGGTCCTCGACGTCCACGTCGACCGAGCCCTCCGCCGGGGACAGGGCGTCCTCGGGTTCCACGGACGCCCCGTACTCGGGCGCCCAACCCTCGACGTGCAGGCGGGCCATGTGCGGCGATGGTAGCCAGGGGGTGAGACAGGCCCCGGGAGACAGGGGAACCAGACTCCAGCAAGGTTGCTCTTGCGGGTGACTGGTGACCGGCGACTCGCGTAGGGTCTCGTGGCAATGACTTCGGCGACCGCCGCCAAGAACAACACGCGCACCATCTTCGGGTGGGCGATGTACGACTGGGCCAACTCGGCGTACACCACCACAACCCTGGCGGTGCTGTTCCCCGCCCTGTTGGTGGACCACATCGTCCCCGCCGCCGGGTATCGCCTCTTCGGGCTGGTGACCGTGGACGGGGAGCAACTCGGCTCACTCCTCATCGGATTCGGAGCGTTGGCGGTGTTCCTGGTCGGCCCGATCCTCGGGGCGATCGCCGACTTCTCCGCCTCCAAGAAGCGGTTCCTCCAGGTGACGGCTCTGATCGGATCGCTGTTCGCCACCTCGATGTGGTTCATCGGGGCGGGTGACGTGGCGCTGGCGATCACGCTGTTCCTCCTCGCCCAGATGGGATTCGTCGCCAGCGTGGTGTTCTACGACGGGTTCCTCCCCGACATCACCACGCCCGACACCATCGACCGGGTGTCGTCGAAGGGTTTCGCCTTCGGCTACCTGGGCGGGGGGCTCAACTTCCTCATCGTGCTCGTCTTCCTGCTGTTCGCCGTCACCGACAACCCTCCGGGACTGTCCGAACTCGACGGCGGACGCATCGGCATGGGATTCGCCGGCCTGTGGTGGCTGGCGTTCTCCCTCGTCACCTTCGCCCGTCTCGAGGAGACCGGTGAGGCCCAGGCGCTTCCCGAGGAGTACCGGAGGTCGCCGAAGGTGGTTGCCTACACCCGGGTCGGCTTCCGCCGCACGGTCGCCACCACCAGGCGCCTCCGCGGCTTCCCCGAGCTGGCCCGTTTCGTGCTGGCGTTCATCCTCTACAACGACGGGGTGCAGACCGTGATCGCCATCGCCCCCTTCTATGCCAAGGAGACCCTCGACCTGGAGACCAAGACCCTTGCCCTGGGCATCCTCATGGTCCAGGTGATCGCGGTGTTCGGGGCACTGTTCTTCGGGCGGCTCGCCGATCGCGTCGGCACCAAGGGGGCGATCCTGTGGTCGGTCGGTCTGTGGAGCATCGTGCTCGCCTGGGGCTTCTCCATCCCGGCCGGCCAACAGGTGCCGTTCTTCGTCCTCGCCGGCCTCATCGGAGCGGTCCTCGGGGGCACCCAGGCGCTGAGTCGGTCGCTGTACGGGTCGATGATCCCCGAGGAGGCCGCCGCCGAGTTCTACGGGTTCTTCTCGGTGTTCGAGAAGTTCTCGGCGATCATCGGCCCGTTCATCTTCTTCGGGGTCAACGCCGCCACTGGATCATCCCGGGGCGCCGTCCTTTCGCTCGTGGTCTTCTTCGTCGCCGGGGGAGTGCTGTTGTCCCGGGTCGACGTGGACGAAGCGCGTGCCTCGCGGCTGCGGTGGTAGTTCACCGGTGACGATGCCGGTGTCGCCGAGTCCCCCAACTAGCGTCCCCCCGGTGCCCCCTCGCGACGTATCCGGCCAGATCGAAGGCGTGCGTTGCCTGTTCGACGCCGGTGAGACCGCCGCCGCGGGCGGCGCCCTCGACCGGTTGCGCAGGGAGTGGCGGCGAGACCCGAGCCGCTTCACTCCCTCGGACCTCACCGCCCTGAGCGGACTCGCCGCGTCGGTGGCCGCCGCCCGGATCGAGGCCATCGACAAGGTGCTGGCGAACGCGTTCGGCTTCCCCTCGTTTCGGCCGGGGCAGCGCCAGATCGTCGAGGCGGTCCTCTCCGGCCGTGACTGCATCGGGATCATGCCCACCGGCGCCGGCAAGTCGCTGACCTTCCAACTGGCGGCCCGGATCCTCGGCGGCACCACCCTGGTGGTGTCGCCGCTGATCGCCCTGATGAAGGATCAGGTCGATGCCCTCGACCAGATGGGTCTCCGGGCCACCTTCGTCAACTCGAGCCTCGATCCCGCCGAGCGGGCCGAGCGGATCGGACGGATGCGGCGCGGGGAGTACGAGCTGGTGTATGCCGCTCCGGAGGGGTTGGAGGCGTCGGTGGGCGGGGCGCTCGAGGGTGTCGATCTCCGGCTGATCGCGGTGGACGAGGCGCATTGCATCAGCCAGTGGGGCCACGACTTTCGTCCCGCCTACCGCAACCTGCGCGGGCTCAAGACCCGCTTCGGCGTGCCGGTGCTGGCGCTCACCGCCACCGCCACCGCCGAGGTGACCGGGGACATCGCCGCGGAGCTGGGCCTGGCGGATCCGGTGCAGTTCCGGGGTTCGTTCTTCCGTCCCAACCTGCGGATCCATGTCTTCAAGAAAGGCGACCACGAGGGGAGGCGGGTGCGGGCGCGAGAGTCGATCGGGCGGCTCTGCCTGGCCCGGCGCGGCGAGAGCGGGATCGTGTACACGCTGTCGCGAGCATCGGCCGATTCGACCGCGAAGTACTTGCGCGGCCTGGGAGTCCCGGCACTGGCCTACCACGCCGGACTGGAGGCGGGCCAGCGCGCCGCGGTCCAGGATGCGTTCATCCGCGACGACGTCGACGTGATCTGCGCCACGGTCGCTTTCGGGATGGGGATCGACAAGTCGAACGTCCGCTTCGTGATCCACCGCGACATGCCCCGGTCGGTGGAGGGCTACTACCAGGAGATCGGCCGCGCCGGCCGCGACGGCGTCCCCAGCGACTGCGTCCTGTTCTACTCGTGGGCCGACGTGGTCAGCCTCGATCGGATGACCGCCGGCGAGGACACCGAGGCCGCTCATCGGGCCCGCGCCCGGGTCATGTTCGATTGGGCGGAGAGCTCCGCGTGCCGTCACCGGAGTCTGGCCGGGTACTTCGGCGAGGAGATCGCCGATTGCGCGGGCTCCTGCGATGTCTGCACCGCCACGGACCTCCTGGCAACGACCGCCGTGGCGGGTCGGTCGCCGGGCGAGCAGCCGGGTCGGGCCGGGGACGAGCTGCGTGACGATCCGCTCTTCGAGGCGCTCCGGGTGCTGCGCCGCCGTCTCGCCGACGAGCGCGGCGTGCCCGCATACGTGGTGTTCAGTGACGCCACCCTGCTGGCGATGACCGCAGCGCGCCCCACCACCGCCGCCGGGTTGGCGGCCCTGCCCGGCGTCGGCCCGATGAAGCTGGAGCGGTTCGGAGCGGCGTTCCTCGAAGTGCTCACCGCGGGCGGATAACCGGCCGGAGCCGGTCGCGACCTGCTCTACGCGCCGCCTACCGCCACCACACCACCTTGCGGCCCTCGAAGAGCTCGATGAGTGCCTGGTTGACCGGGTCGGGGTTCTCGATCGGCGGCAGATGACCCGCCCCGGGAACGATCGTGGTGCGGGCGCCGGGGATCTCCTTGGCCATCGCCTTGGCCACCTCCGGGGGGATCAGTCGATCCTCTTCACCGCCGATGACCAGCGCCGGCACGTTGATCGTGGGCAAGAGAACCGAACGGTCCTTGCGGTCGCGCATCCCGGTGATCGCCGCCACCAGCGTCTCGTACCGGGTGCCCTCGACCATGGAACGCAACCGGGCCTGGGCGTGCTGGGACGGAGCGGCTCCGAGCAGCGCGCCGCGCAGTTCGTCGGCAAGACCCCCCCGGCCGGTGTCGAGCAGGCGGTCGATCATGGCGTCCCGTCCCCGCTTCCCCTCGACCGAGTCGGCGGCCGCCCGGGAATCGATCAGGGTGAGGCTGCGCACCATCGCCGGGCGCAACTCCCACATCGCCAACGCCACGTAGCCGCCCATGGAGATCCCCACCACGTCTGCGTTACCGCCGCCGAGGGCGTCGATCAGACCGCAGACGTCGTCGGCGAGCATTTCCATGCTCAGCGATCCGTCGACGGTCGGGTCGGACTTGCCGAATCCGCGGAGGTCGAGGGCCACGCAGCGGCGCACGTGGGCGAGGCCCTTCAGTTGATCGAGCCACACGCTGTGGTCGAGGGGGAAGCCGTGGACGAACACCGCCAGCGGACCTTCACCCGCTTCCCGGTAGAAGAGCATGTTCCCGTTGACCCTGGCGTAGGGCACCTGGCCTCCCGATCGATCGTGAGCGCTTCGGCCGGAGTTTCACACACCTTGAGCGGCCGCGTGCCGCCCAGGGACTGCCGCCGGGGTATTCGTGCCGCCCCCCGTCGGGTACCGTCGCTGCCATGCGTCGACTCCCAGTCCTGCTCGCCGCGCTTGTCTTCACCTCCTGCGGCGGGGTGACCGGCGTTCCCGCCACCGGTGCAGCAGTCACCACCTCCCCGCTGACCCCCTCCCCGATGGGTGACGCCACCTCGCCGGAGGGGACGCCTGCCACGGTGGTGACGGTGTTCGACGGCGACTCGATGCTCGTCTCCGAGGGGAGCACCCCCGAGGAGGTGCGACTGCTGGGCATCAACGCCCCGGAAAGCGGAGAGTGCTTCGGCGATGAGGCCCACGACCTGCTGCAGAGCATGGCCGGCGACCGGGTGGTCCTCGTCGGCGACGAGCTCGATCAGTACGGGCGCCGACTCGCCTACGTCTACGTCGGGGCGACCAATCTCAACCAGGAGATGCTGCGCGCCGGCGGGGCGATCGCCCTGAGCGTCGACCATCTGATGCTCACCGACTTCATCGCCACCGAACAGGACGCCACTCTCCGAGGCGTGGGACTCTGGGCACCCGACGCCTGCGGCCCGGGCACCTCCCGGTCATCCGTGTCGATCTGGACCGTGGAAGCCGACGCCCCCGGGCGGGACGACGAGGACCCCAACGGCGAGTTCGTGGTGATCGCCAACTCCGCCGACACGGTCGACATGACCGGCTGGGTGCTGCGCGACGAGTCATCGGTCCACCGATACGTGTTCCCCCAAGGCCTGGTGATCGGCCCCGGCGCCTTCGTGACGATCCGGTCGGGGTGCGGGGCCGACACCGTTGCAGATCTGTACTGGTGCGCCGGCGGCTCGGTGTGGAACAACGCCGGAGACACCGCCATCCTCATCGACCCCGAGGGAACGATCGTGTCGCGATACCGCTACCCGGAAGACTGAGACCATTTCCGGTTTCCACTTTCCAGTCGGAGGATCGCCCCTGCCCATCGCCAACCGTCGAACTCACCAACTACGAATTCCGAGTTGCGAACATTACGAACTACGAATTGCCAATTGCGAATCGCCACCAGCCATACTCCACCCGCAATGGATCCTCGCGACACGCTGAATCGACCGCTGCACGACCTGCGCATCTCGGTCACCGACCGGTGCAATTTCCGCTGCACCTATTGCATGCCCAAGGAGGTCTTCGGACGGGACTACGAGTTCCTGGCGCGCCAACTGTTGCTCACGTTCGAGGAGATCACCCGCCTCACCCGACTGTTCGTCGGCCTCGGAGTCCGCAAAGTGCGCCTCACCGGCGGAGAGCCCCTCCTCCGCACCGATGTCGAGGAACTGGTGGCGATGCTCGCCGCCATCGAGGGCGTCGACGACCTCACCCTCACCACCAATGGCTCCCTGCTGGAGCGCAAGGCCGAGGCCCTGGCCGCAGCCGGGCTCGACCGGGTGACGGTGAGCCTCGACTCTCTGAACGACACCACGTTCCAGGCCATGAACGATGTCGGGTACCCGGTAGCGAAGGTCCTCGAAGCGATCGAGGCGGCGAGCACTGCCGGTTTGGGGCCGGTGAAGGTCAACGTCGTGGTCAAACGGGGAGTAAACGACCACGAGGTCGTCGCCATGGCCCGGCACTTCAAGGGGACCCCGCACATCGTGCGCTTCATCGAGTACATGGACGTCGGCCACACCAACGGATGGCGCCTCGACGACGTCGTCCCCGCCGCCGACGTGATCGCCACCATCTCGGCGGCGATGCCACTGGAGGCGATCGCCCCCAACTACCCGGGTGAGGTGGCCAACCGGTACCGCTACGCCGACGGCTCCGGGGAAATCGGAGTGATTGCTTCGGTGACCCGCCCCTTCTGCGGCGGGTGCACCCGCGCCCGTCTGTCGGCGGAGGGATCGCTCTACACATGTCTGTTCGCCACCGGCGGGCACGACCTCAGGGCGATGCTGCGCGACGGCGCCGACGACGCGGCGATCACCGCGGCGATCACCGGAGTGTGGGAACGGCGCCGCGATCGCTACTCGGAGATCCGCTCGGCGGCCACCGCCGGCTGGGAAAAGGTGGAGATGTCCTATATCGGCGGATGAGTGGTCCCCCGACTAGCGGTCAAGCCTGAGTACCGTGCCCGCAATGGAAGCTCACGAGCGCATGCGGCTCGGCAAGATGAACCACCCGGTGCGCGGATTCATGGACGCTTCGGCTGCTGCGGTTTCCCTCGTAGGGGCTCTCCTCCTGCTGATCCTCAGCAAGGGCGGGGCGTGGCGGCGCCTCTCGCTGTTCGCCTTCGGGCTGAGCCTGGTGGCGATGTTCACCACCAGTTCGTTGTACCACTCGGTTCCGTGGCGCCAGGTGTGGAAGAAGCGCATGCAGAACCTCGACCACACGATGATCCACGTCCTGGTCGCCGGCACGTTCACCCCCATCGCCGGGATCGTGCTCGACGGCTGGCTCCGCTGGACGACACTCGGCGTGCAGTGGGGCATCGTCGCCTTCGGCGCGTTGTACAAGATGTCCACCAAGAACGAGAAGCACTGGGTGTCGGTGGCGCTCTCCACGACTCAGGGATGGCTGGCGCTGTTGATCTTCTGGCCGCTCGCCCAGCGGCTCCCCTGGACTGCGCTGCTACTGATCGGGATCGGAGGGGTGCTCTACACGGTGGGCATGGTGTTCCTGGTGACCGGCCGCCCCCGGCTCTGGCCCCGGGTATTCTCCTACCACGAGGCGTTCCACGTCTTCGTGATCGGCGCGGCGGCACTCCACTTCGCGGCGATCGTCGGCTGGGTGTCGCACTACCGAGCCTGACGACTCAGGCGGAGGCCATCCCCATTCGCCGCTCGAAGACCTCCGCCTTGCGCATCACCTGAGCGGGGATCGCCATCACCTTCTCCTGCAGCTCCTGCGCCTTGACGTTGAGCCCGGTGAGGTGCTCGATCCCCCAGTCGCGCAGCAGCGGCAGCAGCACCTTGTCGTGGTGGATGCGGAGGTTGTAGACCCCGGCTCTGGCCATCTCGACGGCGCGGCGAACGAATCCGGGAATCACCGTGCCCGGCATCGTGAAGTTGGAGAACACCCGCTGCACGGCTTCGAGCATCGTCTCCGGCTCCTGCTCGAGAAGAGCAGCCGCCACCCCCCGATAGAAGAGGAAGTGGTGGTTCTCGTCGGCAGCGATCCGGGCCATGATCCGGTAGGCGACCTCGTCGTCGGCGAGTACGCCGGCGTTGCGATGACTCACCCGGGTGGCCAGCTCCTGGGCCGATGTGTACACGAACAGCGCGGGTATGTCATTACGCCCGGTGTGGTGCCCCTCTTCCATGGTGGCCAACCGGTCATCCTCGAGTGCCTTCGGATCACAGTTGCGTGAGGTGAGCAGGTATGAGCGCAAAGCGATCGAGTGCTGGGCCTCTTCCGCGGTCCACAGATGGGTCCACCGCTCCAGCGCCGATCCCTCCGGCATGTGGGAGGCGATCTCGGCGTGGTAGTAGGGCAGGTTGTCCTCGGTGAGCAGGTTGAGCACCAGCGAGGTCCGCACTTCGGGTGAGAGCGAGGCCTGGCTCTCCTCCCACGGCTCGGCGATGTAGGAGCGGCCTTGCTCCCAGGGGACGTACTCGTGGGCGTACCAGTGCTCGCGCCGCTCGCGGTGCTCGGCCATGAGCCTTTCGACGGTCGGTTCGACGGCGACGACGAGCTCGAGGTCGTTCTGTCTGGTCACGGGATCCCCTTCGGCCGGAGAATGCACACCCGGCCCGGTCACCATAGCGATTCGGGGGTGTTGCGCCGGGTCGGGGTCAGCGCCGATCGCCCGGCCCTCAGGAAAGGAATCGGCCTCAGCCCAGGCTGCCGACGACTGATTCCACCGCCTCGAGGATCTCGCCGGACTTCACCAGTGCCTTCATCGTGTTGTGGTCGGAGTAGAGCGGCCGGTCGACATCGAGATGCGCGACGTGGCGGCGGACGACCTCCCGGGCGGCGGCCACTCCCCTGCCCGGGGTGAAATCGCGGAAGTCGAGCGCCTGCGCCGCTCCCATGAACTCGATCCCCAGCACCCCGTATGCGTTGTCCAGGATCTGGCGGTTCTTGAGGGCGGTGTTCATGCCCATCGAAACGAAGTCCTCCTGATCGGCGGCGGCCGGTATCGATTGGATGCTGGCGGGCGCGCTGAGAATGCGCTGCTCCACGATCAGCATGTCGGCCGTGTACTGGCTGAGCATCATGCCGGACATCATGCCGGCGCCCTTGGTCAGGAACGGGGGCAGACCGACGCTCAACGCCGGGTTCGTCAGGCGGTTGAAACGGCGCTCGGCGAGCACACAGACCATCGTGATTGCCACTCCGGCGAGATCCATCGGCAGGCTGACCGGGGTTCCCTGGAAGTTGGCCCCCGTCAGCGTCAGGTTCTCTTCGGGCAGGAAGATCGGATTGTCGCCCACGCCGTTCAGTTCGGTCTCGACCTGGACCTTGGCGTAGGCGATGGCGTCGTGAGCGGCGCCGATCACCTGGGGGGTCGAGCGCATCGAGTAGGCGTCCTGCACCTTGACCTTCACCTTGCCGGTCACCAGGTCGCTGCCCGCGAGGCACCTGCTGATCGCGTTCGCGCTGCGGATGGCGCCGGCGAACCCCCGCACCCGATGGAGGCGCTCGTCGTAGGGCTTCATGTTTGCCAGCAACGCCTCGAGACTCATCGCGCAGGCGATCTCGGCTTGCTTGAGCCAGCGGTTCATGTCGTAGAGGTGAAGGGCGCTCATCGCGGTGAGCACGTTGGAGCCGTTGATGGTGGCCAGCCCGTCACGGGCCTGCAGTCCAGGGACGGGGATGGCTGCCTTGTCCAGGGCCGCCTTGCCGGGCAGGCGCTCGCCCCGATAGAAGGCCTCGCCTTCGCCCATCAGCAGCAGGGCGATCTGCGACATGGGGGCGAGGTCGCCGGAGGCGCCGACCGAGCCCTTCTCGCACACCACCGGAGTGACCCCCCGGTTCAACATCTCCACCAGGGTCAGCGTGATCTCGGGACGGCAACCGGAATTCCCGTGCGCATGGACGTTGATCCGTCCCGCCATGGCGGCGCGCACGTACTCCTCCGACAGCGGCTCGCCGATGCCGGCGGCGTGGTTGTAGATCAGGTACCTCTGGAAGTTCTCGACCTGTTCGTCGGTCAGCACGACCTCGGAGAACTCCCCGATCCCGGTGTTGACCCCGTACATGATCTCGTGGGCCGCCACCTTCTCCTCCAACATGCGGCGGCACACCTTGATGCGTTCCAGGGCCTCGGGGTGGAGCGCGACCTCTTCGCCGTGGCGGGCGATCCGCTCCAGTTTCTCGACCGTCAGACTCTGCCCGTCCAGCACGATCGTCATGAGCACCTCGCTGAGTCGACACCCACCAATGCGTCCACCCGGGTCGACGTCCGGCCCTCCGTCTCGCGGTGAGGCGGGCTCATCGGGTCACCCACCGCTCGGCAACCGTCTTCATCTCCATGAAGAGCCGTAGATAGTCGGGCCCTCCCGCCTTGGCATTCGATCCCGACATGTTGAACCCGCCGAAAGGTTGCACGCCCACCAGGGCACCGGTGATCTTGCGATTGATGTACAGGTTGCCGACGTGGAACTCCCGGCGGGCGCGTTCGATGCGACTGCGGTCACGGGAGTAGACGCCGCCGGTGAGACCGAACTCGGTGCCGTTGGCGATCTCCAGCGCATGGTCGAAGTCCCGAGCCTCGATCACCGACAGCACCGGTCCGAAGATCTCGTGCTGGGCGAGGCGAGCCTCGGGCGCGACGCCGGCAAACACCGTCGGCTGGATGTACCAGCCTCCGTCGCGGTCGATGGTCGATCCGCCGGTCGCCAGGGTCGCCTCGCTCTTGCCCTTGGCGATTTCGGCGAGGATCGCCTTGTGCTGCGCCGCGGAGATCACCGGCCCCACCGCCCGGTTCTCGACGGGCGGTCCGACCTCCAGCGCCTCCGCCCCCTTCACGACGCCGTCGAGCACCTCGTCGTGGATGGGCTTCACCAGGATGAGTCGCGACGCCGCCGAGCACTTCTGGCCTTGGAATCCGAAGGCGGAGCGGACCGCGTCGGCCACCGCCGCCTTCAGATCGGCGGTCTCGTCGACGATCATCGCGTCCTTACCGCCCATCTCCATGTAGGCCCGCTTCAGCCACTTCTGACCGGGATTCACCTTGGCCGACCGCTCGGCGATGCGCAGGCCGACCTCCTTCGACCCGGTGAAGTTGATGAACCTGGTCAACGGGTGGTCGACCAGGAAGTCGCCCACCTCGCCGCCCGGACCGGGCAGGTAGTTGATGACTCCCGGAGGAATGCCCGCCTCGGCCACCATCTGCATCCAGCGGGCACCGATCACCGGGGTGTTGGAGGCGGGCTTGACGACGACCGTGTTGCCGGCGAGAACCGGTCCCATCGCCATCCCGATGAGGATTGCTCCGGGGAAGTTCCACGGTGGGATGACCACCCCCGCCCCGATCGGCTGGAGGTGCGACTCGTTGTCCTCGCCCTTCCAGTGGACCGTTCGCACCGGCCGGGCCAATCGGATCGCCTGGCGGGCGTAGTAGTCCACGAAGTCGATCGCCTCGGCGACGTCGGCCTCCGCCTCGAGCCAGTTCTTGCCCGCCTCCCAGGTCTCGATGGCGGCCAGCTCGTATTTGTGGCGGCGCATGATGGCGGCGAGCTTCACGCCGTAGCGAGCGCGTTTCGTTGCATCCAGCGCCGCCCATGTCGGAAACGCCGCCCAGGCCGCCTGCAGGGCCTGCTCCGCCTCGGCAACGCCTGCGGCGGCGATCGTTCCCACTACCTCGGCGGGCTTGGCCGGATTGACGCTGTCGATGGCGCGCCCTGTGTGGGAGACCTCCCCGTCGATGACCAGCCCGTATGAGGCACCGAGCCGGTCGGCGACGCCGGCGAGAGCGAGCTCGAACGCGGTCTTGTTGGCCGGGATCGTGAAGTCGGAGTAGGCCTCGGGGTAATACGGCTCGAACATCAGGCTCCTCGGTCGGGAATCCGTGTCCAAGTATCGCGGATGAAGCCGTTCAGCCCGCCACCAGATCGGATACCGGCCACTCTCGGGGCCGGTCGTCGACACCCTGCAGGACCCAGCGGCCGATCACGATGAAGCCGATCAGGGTGCCGAGGGCGACCTCGCGGGGAAGACCGAAGACGGTGACGACTATCCCCCACATCAGCGGGCCGAGGAAGGTGGCGAATCGCCCCACCGTCGCATACAGCCCGTAGAACTCGCCCAGGTAGCGGGGCGGGGAGATCCGCTGCATGTAGACCCGATCCGCCGCCCAGGTGGCGCCGAGGGCGAGGCCGCCCAGTGCGCCAAGGGGCCAAGCGAGAGCCTTCACTCCCGACGCCCCGGCCACCACCCCGATCCCCAACGCGAGCATCCATGCGTAGAGCACACCGTGGAGCAGCCGCCGCGGGCCGAAACGATCCACGAACCTGCCACCGGTGAACCCCCCGACGATCGCCGCGGAGATGGCGACGGTGAGCAGGGCCTCGAGGTCGCCCGAGGTGAACCCGAGTTCCTCCTTGGCGTAGATCGTCAGATAGCCGCCGATGAGCGTGTTGACCGCGTCCGTATAGAAGAACCGGCCGATCAGGAACCGGGCAACCCCCCGATAGGTACGCGCCTTCCGCCACGAGCGGACGAGGCGTTGCGCGCTGGAGGTGAACGACGGCGGCTTGCCCGACTCCCGGGGTCGGGGCCGCTCCTTCACGAACAGGAACGTGGGGAGAGCGAACAGCAGGAAGGCCAACGCGATCGCCTTGAAGACGAAGGAGTGACCGTGGGTGTCGAGGAACAACGCGCCGATGGCGACGGCGACGAACGACCCGAGGTAGCCGACGGCGATGCCGACTCCCGACACGATCCCCACGTTCTGCGGAGTGGACACATCGGGAAGGAGCGCGTCGTACACCACCGACCCGAGGTTGAACCCGACCACGGCGAGGGAGAAGAGAGCGAGCGACCCGACGACGCCTGCCGTTGCCAGGAAGTAGGTGGGGACCACCGCGAGGAAGGTCAGCGGGATCAGGTAGCGGATGCGCTGCCCGCGGTGATCGCTGCGCGACCCGATCCACGGCCCGAGGACGATCACCGTCACCATGGCCACGTCGAGGGCGATGGTCAGGGCCAGGTCGGCGGGATCGTCGAATCGCGAGGTCAGCCAGCGGGGGAGGCCGGCCTCATTGTCGGTGAGCCAATCGGCGAAGTAGAGGGATCCCACACCCAGGGCAAAGACGGTGTTTGCCAGGTCGTAGATGGTCCACGAAACGACGCTGAGCCTGGTGGGCCGCCACGGATGCACCGGGCGACGCTACCAGTCGGCTGTTGCCTCCCTCAGGCGGCGACGAACAGCGGCAACGGGCCGCACAGCGCACACTCGGCCGCCGGGCAGCGATCGACCTCGACGGCATCGAGGCCGAGCCCCGCCAGCCACCGCTCGACCGGGGTCAGGGTGATCGGGATCATCGGGTTCATGGTGCAACCGTACGACCCGGGTGTGACAAGAAGGGCGGAACAGGCGAAGAATCTGATGAGAGAGCGATGCGCAATGCGCAAGCCGCGACATACTCGTGCGGACAGCGGAAGGCGGACAGCGGAAGGCGGACAGCGGACAGCGGGTAGCCTTCTTCTCCATGGCCCGCAACGTGCTCGGTGGCGAGTTGGAGCCTTGCGGCGGCGATCCGCTCACCGGCTGGTACCGCGACGGGCGCTGCAACACCAGTCCGGAGGATCTCGGCAGCCACACGGTGTGCGCGGTCGTCACCGCCGAGTTCCTCGCCCATCAACGGAGAATCGGCAACGATCTGGTGACCCCGATGCCCGCCCACCGTTTTCCCGGCCTGACACCGGGTGATCGGTGGTGCGTGACGGCGGTCAACTGGCTGCACGCCCATCACGACGGGGTGGCGGCGCCGGTGGTGCTCGCCTCCACCCACGAGCGCGCCCTGGAGGTCGTGCCACTCGAGTTCCTCAGGGAACACGCGGTAGACGTGCCCCCGGACCTCGGCGCCCTGGAAGACTGACCGGGTCGGCTCGGGTCGATACCCTCCGGGATAACCGACTCCCCGAGAAACGAGCTAGAGATGACCGACGCCATTCTGACCGCCGCCCGCCAACTCGCCGAAGGGGCGTTCACCGAACTGCGCACGGTCGTCACCGGGCTCCCCGGCGAGGCGCTCGACTGGCGACCGGCGGGTCCCGAGACCAACTCGATCGCCGTGCTGGCGACTCATTCGATGAACAGCACCCGCTTGCTGCTCCATCAGGCCATGGGACTTGCGCTGCCGGAGCGCGATCGCGACGCCGAGTTCCGGGCGACGGCGACCGACCCTGCCGCGCTGCTGAGCCTGATCGACACCCTCGGCGAGGAGTGCCTCGCCGTCCTCGCCCCCGAGGCCACGGTGGACTGGAGCGGCCCCCGGCAACGCAAGCGGAGCGACGGCACGGTGCTCGAGTCGTCCGCAGGCCATGCACTGCTGCACGCCGTGGAGCACTTGCGCGGCCACGTCGACCAGGCATCGCTCACCCGGCACCTGTGGGAAGAGCGCGGTTAGCGACCAGCGATGGGCGATGGGCGATGGGCGATGCGCAGACTGCTTGGCCGCCCGCTCGGGGAGTCACACGCAATTGGCAGTTGGCAAGAGGGCAGACGGCTTGGTCGCCTCTTGCTGGGAGCGGGGAGCCGGTAGCGGGAAGCCGGTAGCCGGCTGCTTCAGCCGTCCTGGAGCAACCGCAGCACCGTCTCGTCGCTCACCTGGGCGAAATCCTCGTACCACTCGCCCACGGCCATCAACCGATCGGGCTGCACCGGACAGACCACTTCGTCCACCTCGAGGGTGATCAGGTCGATGGTCGCCGGCGGGCCGACGGGGACCGCACAGACCAGGCGCTGCGGTCCGCCCCGCCGTGCGTAGCCGAGGGCAGCCCGCAGAGTCGCCCCGGTGGCAACCCCGTCGTCGACGACGATCACGGTGCGGTCGGCCACCGCCGGCGCCCGTCCGAAGACCGCCTCGCGTCGCTCGAGCTCGGTGACCGCGTCGGAGATCGCGGCGTGGAGTTCCTCCACACCGATCCCCAGCCGGCGGACGAAGAGCTCATCGACGAGGGTCACCCCGCCCGGGGCGACGGCACCGATCGCCAGCTCGTCGTTCCCGGGAGCACGCACCTTCCCGGCGATCACCGCGCCCAGCTCACCGCGGAGGCCGGCGGCCACTTCGGCGGCGACCACCACCCCGCCCCGGGGGATTCCCAGCACCAGAGGGTGGGACTCGATGAGATGCCCCAAGTGGCTGGCCAGAATCCGGCCGGCGTCGGCGCGGTCTGCAAAGGCTCGCACTCGGTCAGGGTACCCCGGCATCCCCGCGACCGGCCGGGGGTACCCTCCGCCGATGAGGCGCCTTCTCCTCGTCGCCAACCCCGCCGCGTCGGGCTTCACGGCCTCGCTCCACCGCGACGTGGTGGAGATACTTCAAGGTGGGTATCAGGTGACGCCGGTGTGGCCCGACGGCCCGCAGCAGGCGCGGGCTGCGGCGCATGACGCCGCCACCGAGGGATACGACGTGGTGGTCGGCATGGGCGGCGATGGTGTCGTGCATCAGATCGCCAACGGCCTCGCCGGAACCACGACCGCGCTGGGGATCGTCCCCGCCGGAACCACCAACGTCCTCTCCAGGATTCTCCGGGTGCCGCGCAAGCCGCGGGCCGCAGCCGAATCGGTGGCGGCGTCCTTGGCAACCCGGGCTCTTCCCACGATTCGCCTGGCCTATGACGGACCGGATGGACCCGACTCCCGTCTGGTCACCTTCGCCGCGGGACTCGGTTTCGATGCCGAGGTGATCCGGGAGTCGGAGCGGAGCCCGCTGCGCAAGGTCGGGTTCGGTCCCCTCCACTACGCCCGGAGCACCGCCGCGGTGACCAAGGGATACCGGCGCCGCCTCCCGACGATTCGCGTCGAGGCGGCGGGGCGCAGCGCGGATGCCCTCGCCCTCATCTTCCAGATCCACGAGTGCTTCACCTACCTCGGTCGCCGGACCCTGACGCTCTCACCGAAGGGAGGACCCCTGGCGATGAGCGTGCGCCGGGTGACGATTCCCCGGATGATCCGACTGGTCGCCGGAGCGGCGCGCGGTGCCGATCTCACCAGGGTGCGGGGAGTGCGCCTGTGGAGGGAGTTCGCCACTCTCGCCGCCCGCGCCGAGCCGTCGGAGTGGCTCGAGGCCGACGGAGAACTGATCGGGCGAGTCTCGACGCTCACCGCCACACCGAATCGAGACCACCTGCGGGTGGTGGCGGTTTAGGTCGCCAGCTCGGGAGCAACCGGCTTGTCTTCGGCCAGCCGGCGTAAGGCCGAGGCGTCGAGGACTCCCTGTTCGGTGACGATCGAATCGAGGCCGGTCAACGCCACCAGCTCCAGCGTCGGCGATCCGAGCGCCACCTCCGCCGCCCGCGCGAACAGCGGCCCGGGAAGTGCCTTGTCCGCCGACACCAGGAGGAGGCTCTTCACCCCGAGGTCGCGCGCCTCCTCGAGGATCACACCGGTGCCGGCGACATTGATCGCCGACTCCGGACCGAGGGCGTTCGCCCCGAGCAGCACCAGGTCGGTTGCGAAGAGCGCGTCCGGCGCGGCGTCATCGGGGATCACCTCCACTGCCACGCCGGCGGACATCAGGTCGGCGGCGAGTCGCTGGCCCTCGCCGCCCGGCGTGGCGGCGGTGCAGACGACTCGCACCCCCCGAGATGCTGCCAGCACCAGGGTGGTGCGCACGGTGGAGGACGCCCCGTGAGTCAGCACGATCCCGCCCTCAGGGATGAGTGCCGCACCCACCGATGAGACGATTTCGACGGACGCCGCCAAACGCTTCTCGAATGCGCGAGCCTCGGCGACCACCACGTCGGGACCTCGATCGACGTTGAGGAGCACGGTATTGGCGAGCAGCACCAGCGGGGCAAACGCCGCCCGGCTCCGCGCCATCTGCACCGCCGTCTCCACGATCGCCGCCGGATAAGCGGCGGCGTCGTAGCGGACGAGGTGCTCGACGAATTCCGCCAGGCTCGCCGCCGCCACCGAGCCGACCTCGGCCGCTCCCCCATCCGGGGCACGCACCAGCGACACGAGTCTCCGGTACGACGGCCAGTCGTCCCAGGCGCTCACCTCAGCGCTCCGCGCCGATCCCGAGATGTGCCTCGGCCATCGAGGCGTCGACGGCCAGGCCGGCCACCACGGCCGCCAGCGAGGCTCGCTCCCAGATGATCTCCCGCAGGGGTGCCCCGATTCGGGCTTGCAGCTGCCCGTTCAGGATGGCGGCGGCCTCCTCGCGCCGCGCCGGGTCGATGGCCCCCGGCCGGCCGTCCTTGCCCCTGAGCCGGGGAGCACCGCTCTCCATCGCCGCCACTGCCGCCCCAAGGTCGGCTTCGAGACGCTCCGGAGTGAACGTGTGGCGCATCCGCGTGCCGAACGGGCCGCCGGCGATGGCCGAGAGACGCAGGATCAGTTGCTCCAATCCCCGCAGGGCCTCCTCGTGTCCGGCCACGGCCGAACCGCCCGAGGACAGCGCGGCGACGGCGTCGCGGCAGTAATCACCCCAGCGGGTCTCGAAGTCGAGGGACCCCCCTCCCCCGACGCCGGCGGCACCGGAGACCGTACGGGCGGCGTGACGGGCATCCTCGATCACCCTGCCGAGATGCACCCGTTTCTCGTCGATCCGGCTCTGCAGATGAGCGGCGAGCGCATCCACCCCGAGCCGGGGGCCGGTAGGCGGGTCGGCGGCAACCTCGAACACCTGGGGGCGGGTGATCCCGTCGGCGATGAGCAGGTCGACGAGATGGTCGCGGATCATGGCGCGCTCGTCGCGGGGGACCGTGTCGATCTGATTGAGCACGAAGATCAGTCGGTCAGATGATGCCGCCGCAGGCGCGATAAAGCCCTGATGGAGCAGGGCGTCTGCGTACTTGAGCGGATCGAGCACCCAGAGGCCGACGTCGATCGCCGGCAGCAGCTCTTCGACCCGGCGTCGGTGGGAGGCTTCGAGCGAGTCGACGTCCGTCATGTCGATCACGGCGATCCCCGGGAACCTGGTCTGGCCGACCACCGAGGTGATCCCGAGCGTCTCGAGGAGCTTTCCCAGACTGGGCTCAGCTCCCACGGGAACCCAGGCGAGAGGCTCCGTCGTGTGGGGGCGCACCGCACTCGTCGAGGCGATCCTCTCCCCGGCCAGCGCGTTGAGGATGCTCGATTTTCCCGCTCCGGTGCCGCCGAGCAGCGCCATCACCAGCGTGGCGCCGAGATGCCCGACGCGATGCCGCGCGGTCAGCGCCGTCCGCCTCACCGCCTCCAGGTCGTCGGGATGCAGATGACCGTCGGCGAGTGCCACCACCAGGTCGAGGCCCTCGACCACTGCGATTACGTCGGTCATCCGTCCCCCTCGAGGGTGAGCTCGGCGAGCAGCCCCTCAGGTGCGCTCGAGCCGAGTGGCGCCGTGAAGCGGTGGGAATCCCCGTCGAGAATCCCCACCAGCTCCTCTTCCAGCCGGGAGCGCGCCGCGTCGACCACACCGGGCAGCTTGCGCATCAGGCGAGCATCCCTTCCTGCCGGCAGGTGGCGCCGGTCGGCGACGCTGCGCCGCACCGTCTCGACCATCCGCCGCGCCGGCCGGCCGCGCAGCCGCTTCGCCCCCACCTCGAAGGCGAGGCTGGGGAGATCCTCCTCCCACCAGGCGATGCGCTCCCGGGCGGCTGCGGGAACCTCGGGCCCGTGGCCGAGCTGCGCCGGCTCGATCAGGTCGGGGGCAAGATCCGCCCACCGTTCGACGATCTCGCGGGAGGCACGCGATGCACGCCGGGCGGCCGCCGCGGCGAGTGTGGACGAGAAGGTTTCCTGGTCCGTCGCGGTCTCTGCGTAGGCGCCGCTGCGGACCGCCTCGATCAATTCCTCGGCTGCCCGGCCGTAGGCGATTCGCACCGGGTCGACGAGAACCGCCCTGCGGCCCTCGGCGGCGATGAGCAGCGCCCGCAGCGAGGTCAGGGCTTCACCGAGGACTTGGGTGGAACGGGCCAGGAGCTGCTCGAGGATGACCGGTCGGGTCTGCGGATCGGCGATGGCCTCGATCTCCTTGCGCAGCCCGGTGATCCAGTCGCCGGGCAAACCCCCCATCTCGGCCGAAACCGGTCCCTCCGCCACCGGCACGACCAGTTCGGGAGCGGCTCGATCGATGTGACCCCGGGCGGCGAGCTTGGCGGCGAAGTCGCCGACGAGCACGCGGGAGATCTCCGGAGTGCCGGGAAGCCGGTTGAGCACGAAGACCACTGGCATCCCCCTGTCGCCCGCCCGGGCCGCCAGATCGAACCCCGCACCGTCGGCATACCTCGTCCCACCCGCCACCAAAACGCAGGCGTCGGCAACATCGAGAATCTGCCGCGCGATCGAAACGCCGCCGGCGTCGGTGACATCCGGCGGCGGGGTGTCGATCAGAACGATCCCCTGCGGAGGCGGCCCCAGGGTGTCCACCAGCCGGCCGGGAAGCCGATGGCGGAGGGCGTCGAGCGTGCCCGGGAGCGCCCCGCCCGCCCAGGCAACGGGCTCGAACGTGGTCGGCCTCCGGGCGCCTTCGGCGCTGATGCGGCGGCGCGCCATCGAGTTGACCAGCGTCGACTTGCCCGAGCCCGAGGCGCCGACGACCGCCACGACCAGCGCGCCGTCGGCCTCCCGGAGGCGAGGCGCCAGGTACTCGGTGAGACCGAGGGTCTCCAGACGCAACCGCTCGGGTTCCGGTCCGAGCAGGGTGAGATCGAAACGACCGAGGGCACGCCCGATTCGGTCGATCGTCTCCGGTGACGGAGCGCGGTCGAGCATTGCGCTGATTGTGGCACGGATGGGGAAAGCCGTCGCCGGCCACCGTCGCCCGTCGCCCGTCGCCCGTCACCCGTCGCCCGTCGCCCGTCACCCGCAAGATTGCCAATTGCCAATTGCCGATCCGATCGCCCATCGCCCATCGCCCATCGCTCGTCGCTCATCGCCGAGCGTTGCCTCTTGTCGAATGTCGAATGTCGAAGGTCCAATGTCCAATGTCCAATGTCCATCCCGATCGCTCATCGCCGGCGCTTCCTGTCACACCCCGGCGGTACTTTCTCCCCATGACCATCACCACCCTGCGCCGGCCGGATACGGCGGTCATCGTCGAGGCCGATCGCCTGGTGATCGACCACCTCGTGGTTGCCGACCGTGAAGTGTTGGCCTTGGTGGGGACCGTCCCCGAAGACGAGCGGGGCGCCGTCATCGAGCGGGCGCTCTCTGTGGGCGCCCGCGGCCTGCTCACCATGGGCCTCGGCATCGACGTCGCCGCAGTAGACACCCGGGTGCGCCAGACCCTGGTGTCGGTGGCCGACGAGGCGGAGCGGCGGATCGGGGCACTGCTCGCCACGGCTCACGATGCCCTCGCCAGTCAGTTCGACCCGGAACAGCGGTCGTCGCTTCTCGGCAGAGCGCTTGCCGACTTCGCCACGTGGCGCGAGGACCTGCTCGGCCGGCTCGATCCGGCGGTGGAGGGTTCCGCCACCACCACGTTCCTCGCCCGGCTCGCCGAGCTCGTCGGCCGCGACGGCGACCTCGAGCGCCGCCTGGCCGAAGCGCTCGATCCCGAAGCCGACGGCTCGGCCCTGCACCGGATCGCCACCACCATCGACTCTCGTTTCTCCGACCTGCGCGACCTCATCGTGCATCAGCACGGGGTGGCGGAGGGCCGTGCCACCGAGGCGGAGCGCGGCACCGCCCAGGGAATCGACTTCGAGGATCTGGTCGAGGGATGGACCCGTGCCTGGGCCGCCCGCATCGGCGGCTGCATCGTCGAACGCACCGGACGGACCCCAGGACGGCTCGGCCCCGGGGCGACGGTCGGCGACCTCGTCGTCACCCTCCCCGACGGACACCGCATCGTCGTCGAGGCCAAGTTTCAGGCGACGATCGGGCTCGGCGGCAAGGACGGAATCCTCAAGGAGCTGGAACGGGCCCGGGACAATCGCGAGGCGGACGCCGCGGTGTGCATCTCCGGCCGGGACGCCTTTCCCGGCGAGGTCGGCCCCTTCGGGGTGTATGGCACGTCGATCCTCGCCGTCGACGACGACGGAACGATGACCGCCGTCGCCCTCCGGTGGGCGCAGGCGGCCGTCATCGCCGCCACTTCCCCCGGAGCGGTCTCGATCGACGTCGGCGCGGTGGCCGACGGCGTGGTCTCCATCCGCAAGCTCGCCGAGCAGCTCAGGTCGGCGCGGGCCACGCTCACCAACGTGCGCAAGTCGGTCGACGGGCTCAGCGACACGCTGGGCGACCTCCGCAACGATCTCCTCGATCGGGCGGCCGTCATCGAACGGGCAACGGGAATCGTCAACGCCGGAGCCTGACGCAATGCCGGGACTCCAGGGGCGTCGGACGTAGTCTGGCGCCGACCACTGGAGATCCACTGACCACGACATTCGTATACGTCATTCCCCCGGGTCGGGACCCGAGGTGATTCCCGGCACCGCCGACACCGCCGAATCGGCAGCCACCCAGAAGCTCCTCGAGGTCATGCGCCTGCGCGACCCCGAGCTTGCCGACCATGGGTTGCGTGCCGCCCACATGGCGGCGGCCATCGCCGGGGAACTCGGCTTGGACACCGAGGAGATCGACCGCACCTACCTCGGCGGGCTCCTCCACGACCTCGGCAAGATGGGGGTGCCGGAAGCCGTGTTGTGGAAGCCTGCGGGTCTCGACGCCACCGAATGGCGGGCGGTCCGCAGCCACCCCCAGGAGGGCCACCGGCTGGTGGTCGACATCACCCACCGCGACGTGGCCGCCGCCGTCCTCTACCACCACGAGCGTGTCGACGGCGAGGGGTATCCCCACGGAGCGAACATGGCCAGCCTGCCCCTGACGGTGCGGATCGTGCAGGTGGCCGATGCGTACGACGCCATGACCTCGGACCGCCCGTACGAGCCGGCACTTCCGGCGACGGTCGCCGTCACCGAAATCGACCGATGTGCCGGCACCCAGTTCGACCCCGAGGTGGTCGTGGCCCTCTCCCGGCTGCTCGCCGCCCGCCTCGACGGCGAAACGATCGTCCTGCCAGCACATCTCGACGCGCTGCCCGCCGATCCCTTCGCGACGCCCATCGGCTGGCCTGGCGCCGGCTGAGCCTCAGCCCGCGAGCAATCGCGTCGTCGCCCGCCCCTCGGGACATTCCTCCAGTAGGGGGCACCAGCGGCACCACGGCCCTCCCATGCGCTCCAGCGGGGAGCCGTCTCGCCACGAGTCCCGCAACACGGAGACCATGCGCGCCGCCTTGGCGGCGGTCTCCTCCACGCCCGCTCGGGTCGGTACCTCTTCCATCCGCTCGCCGGAACCGACCGATAACGCCTCCACCCGCCCGGGGATCTCCCCCCGGTCCAGCGCCCAGAGAAGCGAGTAGAAGCTCAGTTGCAGCCCGGGGTCACCCAAGTTCCCGGTCTTCCAATCCACGAGACGGACGCCGCCGCCCCGATCGGCGAACACCGCGTCCACCGACCCGCGTAACAAGACCCCCTCGGCCGGCGTCGCCTCCAGGGTCACTTCGGCACCCTCGAATCCCTCGACCCCGAGGGTCTTGAAGCGGTCGTACAACTCGCCGACCTCGGCGATGATGCCGACCAGGGAACTCGGCTTCAGGCCGAGGGCCGTCATCTTGACGTTCATGCCGGAACCGATCTCCTCGCGGCAGGCCGCCTCCATGGCGGCGCCGTCGATGGGACCCGAAGTGAGATGTCGGGCGAAGATGCGATGTGCCAGTCCGCCGACAAAGGAGACCCGTGACTCGGGCCCGTAGACACCGCGGAGGCGAGCCCCCGCCTGCTCGGGACACCGCTCGAAGGAGACGAAGGTGGTGGCGGACACCACGACGTCCTCGCCGGGCGCCACCAACGGGAACTGCAGCGGGGGTTCGAGCGTCATCAACGGTGATGGTATCGAGGGTTCCCGGCGCGAAACGGACATCTCACCAGTGGCGGTACACTCGCACTTCCGCCGTCCCTGGTGTCCCATGACCCGACCCGTCCGCATCGCTCTACTGGCGGCCGCCGTGCCGTTCGTCCTGTTCGCATGGATAGGCGTCGTATTCGCCATGGACCGGGCGGGGGATGCCGGCGAGATCCTCGGCAGGGTCTCACTGGGCGACATCGACCTGGGCGGGATGTCCGCCGCCGAAGCCCGCAGCACACTCGTCGGGATGGAAACCCGGCTCGGCAGTGAGCCGATCACGGTCACGGTGGAAAACATCGAGTTCTCCCTGCGCCCCTACGACGTCGGATTCGCCATCGACGAGCAGACCGTCGTCGCCGACGCCTTGAGGATCGGACGCGACGGTGGTGTTCCCCGCCAGGCCGTCTGGTGGCTCGGGCACCTCACGGGTGGGTCCACCAGGGCACTGCCCCTGCCGGCGACCTACAACCGCAACGCGCTGATCCTCCTCCTCCGCTCCTGGGAGCACCAGGCCATCGTGGACCCTCCCACCGAGGGCGGCATCCGCCTGGAGGGCGGTCAGATCGTGCCGGTCTACCCGGCCCCGGGAACGGGGATGGACTTCGAAGCGACCGCCGACCTCATCGAGGCGTCGATCCTCGGCGACCACCAGCCGGTCACCGCGGTGACGGAGTACCGGGTGCCGGTACTCACCGAAACCGACGTGGACCGGGCAGTGACTCGGGCGCGGAGCCTGGTGTCCGACCCGGTCACCCTCGCCAAGATCCTCCCGGAGACCTCGGTCACCTTCCCCCCTGAGGTGCTCGCCGCATCCCTCGCCACCAGGATCCTCGGCCCCGCCGACGATCCCCAGATCGACCTCTTCTTCCAGATCGGGCCCCTCGTCCAGTACCTCAACCCGATCCGGTCCTCCGTGGAAAGAGATCCGGTCGATGCCCAGGTGGTGATCCGGCCCGATGACGTCCCGCTGGTGCTGCCCGGGTCCAACGGCATCGTCGTGGACGACGGGTCGCTACCCGACGCGGTCTGGGCGGCGGCGAATTCGGTGACCCGGACCGCGCCGCTGCCGGTGCGCGACGGCGTCGCTCCTTCCTACACCACCGAGGACGCCGAGGCACTGGGGATCAAGGAACTCCTCTACACCGCGACCACGTACTACCCGTGCTGCGGCGACGTGAAGAATCTGAACCGGATCAACAACATCCATCGCATCGCAGACGAGGTCAACGGCGCCATCGTCCCCGCCGGCGAGGAGTTCGACCTCAATGCATACGTCGGACAGCGCACCGAGGAAGACGGCTACAAGCGCGCCGGGGCGATCATCGGCCCGATCGTCTACTGCTGCGACGACGCGGCCAACATCGGCGGCGGGACGAGCCAGTTCACCACCACGTTCTACAACGCCGTGTACTGGTCGGGGCTCGAGGACGTCTCGCACCGTCCCCATTCGCTGTGGTTCTCCCGATACCCGATGGTGCGGGAGGCCACGCTGGGCTGGCCGACGCCCAACCTGATATTCCGCAACAACACCGCGGCGGCGATCTACATCAAGACCGAGTACACCAACGACAGCGTCACCGTGAAGATCTATGGGGACAACGGCGGCATCACGGTGACCAGCGAGACCTCGCCGCAGACCAACTTCACCGAGCCCGGCGAGTATCTGCTGCCCGACCCGGAGCTCCACCCGGGCGACAAGGAGCTGGTGGAGGAGGGAAAGCCGGGATTCACCGCCAGTGTGACCCGCACCATCACCTACCCCGACGGGCACACCGAGACCCAGACGTGGGATTGGCGATACGACCCGTTCCCCACCACTTACGGAGTGCACCCCTGCGAGCTGCCGGAAGACCATCGCGATTACGACCCGAACATCGAGTGCCCGGTGCAGGTGCCCTACCTGGGGGGGATGACCTACGACCAGGCCAAGGCGGCGGTCGAGGCGGCCGGCCTGAGGATCGCCCAAGGTGAGGGCTTCGAGATCGGCGATCCCGCCCTGGTCGGCACGGTTAGAGCCCAGAACCCGACGCCGGACTCGTGGGTGGACCCCAACACCACGGTCACGGTGCGCCTGGGAGTGACGGCGCCGGACTCCTAGTCGGCGTAGAACACGAAGAACCCCGACACCGCGGCGGAGGTTGCTCCCGCGGCCGCCGTGTCCCAGCCACCGCGTCGACCGACCACCACCTGGTTGGAGGCGATGAACACATGGGAGATCCCGGTGTCGGCGGCGAACATCCGGGAGGCGAGACGCCCGGGGAACGTGGGAGTGGCGGCGGCGATCTCCGACGAGTCGAACCCGACGCCGTCCTGCCCCGTGAGGCTGCGATCGGTGTCGAGCAGTAGGACGTCGTCGACCACCGTCGATCCGAGCACCTCTATCGGTTTGCCCATGACACCTCCCGGCGGGGCACTCTAGACCAGGCCTTCGGGGATCCCGGTGGGGTCCGATCCGATCACGTGCAGCTTCAGCAGGTTGGTCGAGGCCTGACGGTTGGGTGGGATCCCGGCCGCCATCGCCACCCACTCGCCGGGCTGCACGATTCCCCGGTCGAGGAGGATTCGCTCGGCAGCGGCGATCATCTCGTCGGTCGACCCGAGACGGGGAAACATCATCGGCGTCACCCCCCAGACGATCGCCAGCCGGTTGTAGGTCCGCTCACTGGGTGTGAAGGCGACGATCCGGGAATTGGGGCGGTATCGCGAAACCAAACGGGCGGTGCTGCCCGACTCGGTGAAGGCGACGACGGTCTCCAGGTCGAGACTGCCCGCGGTGTCCGCAACGGCATGGGCAATCGCTCGCGGGAACGGCGTGTCGCCGCCCACCGAGCCCGTCGCGGCCGGCGCCGGATAACCGGGGCTCATCTCCGCCTCGTGGCAGATATCGGCCATCACCTTGATGGTGCGCACCGGGTACTTGCCGACGGCAGTCTCCGCGGAGAGCATCACCGCGTCCGAGCCGTCGAGCACGGCATTGGCGACATCCGTGACCTCGGCCCGCGTCGGCCGCTGCGCCGTGGTCATCGACTCCAGCATCTCGGTGGCGGTGATCGAGATCGCCCCGGCGGCATTGGTGCGAGCGATGATCTCCTTCTGCGCCCGGGGCAGCGGCTCGAAACCCAGCTCGACCCCAAGATCTCCCCGGGCCACCATCGCCCCGTTCGCCTCGGCGAGAATGTCGGGCAGGTTGGTGTAGGCGTCCGCCCGTTCGATCTTGGCGATGATCGGCACGTCGCCGACGATCTCCCGGACCATACGGATATCGTCGCCGCTGGTGACGAACGACGCCGCCACCAGGTCGACGCCGAGCTCGAGCCCGAATTCCAGGTCGTCTCGGTCCTTGGCGGTCACCGCAGGCAGGCCGATCGCCGCGCCGGGGAAGGCGACGCCTTTGTGGTCGGCGATCGTCCCGGCATCGACGACCTCGGCCATCACCTCGCCGCCCGACACCGTACGGACGACCATCGTCACCAGGCCGTCCGACATGAGGATTCGGTCTCCCACCGAGAGTGCCACCGAGCCCAGGTGCTGCACCGGCACGCGCTCCGCCGATCCCTCTCCGTCACCGTCCACCAGGGTCACCATCGATCCGGCTGACACCTCGACAGAGCCTCCCGGGAACACGCCGACGCGGATCCGGGGCCCCTGGATGTCCTGGAGCACCGCCACCGCCCGATCGTGCTCCTGCGCCGCGGCCCGCACCAAGCCCGCCAACCGCCGGTGGGACTCGTGAGTGCCATGGGAGAAGTTGAGCCGGGCGACGTCCATCCCGGCGGCGACCATCGCCGAAATGGTCTCCGCCGACTCGCTCGCCGGCCCCAGCGTGGCGATGATCTTCGTCTTCCGATTCACCCGGCCACACTACCGGCGGCTCCGCCGGTCCTACCCTCCTCCGGTGCCGCTTCCCCTTGCCATCCTTCCCCTGAAGCCGTTCCACCGCGCCAAAGAGCGGCTCGACATCCGCCCGGAGATACGCGCGGTGCTCGCCCGCGAGATCGCAACGGTGGTCGCTTCCGCCTGCACAGGAGCGGGTCTCCAACTCGCCGTCGTCACCGGTGACGACGGCGTTGCCGCCTGGGCCACGCAGCGAGGAGTCCAGGTGATCGTCGATCCGGGAGGCGGTCTCGACGCCGCGGTAGGCGCGGGAGTGGGCGCCGCCGGCGCCGCCGGGCTGCCGTGGCTGGTGGTCCACGGCGATCTCCCCCTGCTCAGGGAGGAGGACCTCGCCGGAATCCCCGAGGCGGTGGCGGCCGGCGTCACGGTGCTCGCCCCCTCCTGCGACGGCGGGACCAAGCTGCTCGGCTCGACCGGTCCGCTGGCGCTCCACTACGGACCGGGGTCGTTCGTCCGGCACCTCGCCGCCGCTGCCGATCGTCCCCGCCTCGTGGTCGTGCGCACCGGCACTGCCGTGGAGGTCGATACCTTCGCCGACCTGCATGCCGCCGCCCGGTTGCCGGGGGGCGCCTGGCTGGATCGGTTCCTCTCCTAGACCGCAAGGGGTCGGCACCGGCCGACCGATCGGATGGCCAGATCGATGACGTACCCTTCGATTTCATGAGCAACGTCGCGGTGATCGGTGCGGGCATCGTCGGCACGGCGGCGGCGTGGGATCTCGCCCGGAGGGGGCACACGGTCACCCTGGGAGATCTCGCCGCCCCCGAAGCGGCGGCCGAGATGCTCGGTGTCAGGGCCGCCCGGGTCGACGCCACCGATCCGGCGACGATGGCGCTCCTCCTCGAAGCCAACGAGCTCGTCGTCTCGGCGATTCCCTATGCCTTCGGGGTGGGCGTCGCCACCGCAGCGGTGAGGGCGGGCACGCACTATCTCGATTTCGGCGGAAACCCCGGCGTCGTCTCCCGGCAACTCACTCTCGACGGAGCCGCTCGCGACGCCGGCGTGGCGGTGGTCCCCGACTGCGGGCTTGCCCCCGGATTGGCCAACGTCCTGGCATGCGGAGCGGTCGACGCGTTGGGCGACGGGCCCATCGACGAGGTGCGCCTCCGGGTGGGAGCCCTTCCGGTCACCCCCACCGGGGCCCTGGAGTACCAGCTGGCGTTCAGCCCGGCCGGCCTGGTGAACGAGTACGCCGAGCCGTGTGAGGTTCTCGTCGCCGGCGGGTATGCCACCGTCGAGCCGCTCACCGGAATCGAGCCGGTCGACTGGGTTGGCTGGGGACCGCTCGAGGCCTTCCACACGGCCGGGGGCTCCTCCTCCCTTGCCCAGCGGTGGGCGGGACGGGTGCAGGACCTCGACTACAAAACCTTGCGCTACCCCGGCCACGCCCGCACGTTCCGCGCCATGCTGGAACTCGGGCTCTTCGCGGAGACGCCCCAGCCGGGCAGCGGGATCGCCCCCCGCACCGTCCTCATCGAGGCGCTGAACACCCACCTTCCCCGAAGTGCCGACGACGTCGTCCTGATGCGGGTTTGGGCGAGCACATCTCGTTCGTCCCGGCGGCGCACGGTCGGCTATCAGCTCGTCGACCGCCACGACGGACGCTTCTCGGCTCTGGCTCGTACGACGGCGTTTCCCGCCACCGCCCTCGCCGACCGGGCACTGCGCGGACTGGTGGCACCGGGGGCGCGAACAATGGAGGCGGCGCTCCCTGCGGGCGACTTGATCACCGAACTCGCCGCGGTGGAAATCGCCATCGAAGGGTATCCGGGCTGATCGACCGCTTCGAGCCGCGTCCCGGTGCCGGTACCATGCACCTCGTGACCGATTCACCCCGCGACACGCCGGTGGCGATCATCACCGGAGGTACCGGAGGCCTGGGCCGGTGTCTGGCAAGTCGGCTGGCCGCCACCGGTCATCGGATCGCGATCAGCTACCTGATACCCGAAGAGGCCGTCGCGACCGAGGAGATGCTCGAGCTCGGCGAGGATCGGCTCATCCTCAAACGCGTCGACTGCTCAGACGGGGAAGCGGTGGTGTCCTTCGTCGATGAGGTGGCCACTCGCTACGGAAGGGTCAACATCCTCGCCGCCCTGGTCGGCGGCTGGGCGGGCGGCCGGGACGTGGACGAGACCGATGACGTCCGCTTCGAGCGAATGATCGAGCTCAACCTCCGACCGTCCTTCAATGCGGCCCGGGCGGCCCTCCCCCACCTGCGTGAGGCCGAGTGGGGTCGCATCGTCATGATGGGCAGTCGCGCCGCCATGGAGCCGCCTTCGGGCCAGGCGATGTACAACGTCGCCAAGGCGGGGGTCGTCGCCCTGGCGCGCAGCATCGCCGAGGAGGTGAGCGACTCGAACGTCACAGCCAATGTGGTGATGCCGTCGCTGATCGACACGCCGGCGTTTCGCGAGGTGGTGCCGTTCGCCAACTACGTCGACTGGCCGACGCCCGATCAGATCGCCGCGGTCATCGAGTTCCTGGCGTCGCCGGAGTCGAGCGTGATCAACGGGGCGATGATCCCGGTATACGGGAAGATCTGAGGCCTGGGGTCCGCACGCCGGGCACCAGGAGCCGGGGGCGTACGGTCGGCCGGGCAGCTACCGGGCCGACACCGCGACGCGGCGCCGACAGAAGAGGGGTGAGTTCGGTAGCCCCGACCGGATTCGAACCGGCGCTACCGGCTTGAGAGGCCGGCGTCCTAGGCCGCTAGACGACGGGGCCGCGCGGCGAAACCTCGCCGCTCGGCTCGGGGGGAAGGACTCGAACCCTCAATTACGGGACCAGAACCCGCTGTGTTGCCAATTACACCACCCCCGAAGGCGGCAGGATGGTACTAGGCGGCCGCCGATCATCGGTCGCCGCCCCCCCCGGTTGCAGCCGCGCACTGGCCGCGGCCAGCCGCGCCAGTGACCTTTCCCGCCCCAGCGCCGCCAGCGACTCGAACAGCGGGGGACTCACCGCCGATCCGGTGACGGCCACCCGCAGCGGCTGCAGGCCCTTGCCGGCGGAAAGCCCGCGCTCGGCGAGCATCGCCCGCAAGGCCGCCTCGATCCCCCCCGCCTCCCAGATCATCACCCTCTCGAGGTGAGCTCTTCCGGCGTCGAGGGCGACCGGTGCCTCCGGCTTGGTCATCACCTTCTCCCACGACCCCTCGTCATAGCCGACTTCCGCGAAGAGGAAACGCACCTGGGAGGCGACCTCGGTGAGCCGCTTCGCCCGCTCCTGTACCAGCGGGGCGATGGCGTCGAACACCGCCGCCTCGTCATCGCTCAGCCGCCTCCCCAGATCGGTTTCGACCAGCGGTCGGGCCA
>Ga0154791_110_pt2 | contig 34509 bp, 35 predicted proteins | sample Rifle2008BG16ft_FD_105799 | JGI IMG/M metagenome (GOLD analysis project Ga0154791, IMG submission 105799) | Actinobacteria bacterium RBG_16_68_21
CAGGCAGAAGAAGGCCCTAGAGTCCTCCGTGTGATCCGGATCCTCACCGATTCGTCGTGTGACCTCCCCGATGACCTCGTCGAACGCCATCGCATCACCGTTGTCCCCCTGACCATTCGCTTCGGAGACACGGACTACGTCGATCGAGAGGAGCTCTCCCCCGATCGGTTCTGGGAGCTGCTCGTCGCCGGAGAAGGACTCCCCGAGACCGCGGCCCCCTCGGTCGGGCGATTCCAAGAGGCGTTCGGGCGTCTCTCCTCAGAGGGTGCAGATGGCGTCGTGGTGGTGTGTCTGTCGGCGGAGATCAGCGCCACACACCAGTCCGCCGTGCTCGCGGCCGAGCAGTACGGGGGCGGGATTCCGATCACCGTGATCGATAGTCGCCTGGTTTCTGGAGCGCTCGGTCTCGTCGTGCTCGCCGCGGCCGAAGCCGCGGAGGCGGGGGGGTCGATCGCCGAGGTGGAGCGGGTCGTCATCGAGGCGTCGTCGTCGACGAACCTCCTCGCCACGCTCGACACGATCGAGTATCTCAAGCGGGGTGGCCGGATCGGAACGGCGGCGGCGTTCTTCGGGAATCTCCTCGACGTCAAGCCTCTCATCGCCTTCCAGAACGGTGCGGTACACGCCGCCGGGCGGGTGCGCACCCGCCGCAAGGCGGTGGCGGCGATCATCGATCGCGTGGCTCAACTCGAGGGCTCACTGGCCGACCTGGCGGTGATCCACTCCGACCCTCCCGACCTGGGCGAGTTCACCACCGCCCTGGCCGCCGTCCACGAAGGCACCCCGAAGCTGATGCGGCTCGGGCCGGTCGTCGGGACCCATGCCGGCCCCGGGGTAGTCGGCGTGGCGTATCGCCAGAAGCTCGATTAGCGATTCGCAAATCGCCGAAGCTGCTTCCCTCCACTTTCCGGGCTTACGGGCAGCGGGCAGCGGGTAGCGGGCGGCCTTCCGCCGGGGTCTCCGGGACCAGTTAGCGTTCCTGCTCAATGACCGACCGCGCCGACCGGGACACCGCGCTGATCGAGCGCTATCTGCGTGGTGAGGTGGCCGCCTTCGAGGAACTGATGACAGCCCACGAGGATCGGGTCTTTGCGGTCTGCCTCCGGATGCTGCGCGACCGGGAGGCGGCCCTCGATGCCACCCAGGAGACGTTCATCACCGTCTTCCGCAAGGTCGACCGCTTTGCCGGCCGCTCGGCGTTCAGCACCTGGTTGTACCGGGTGGCGGTGAACACGTGCTACGACCAGTCGCGGCGCACCCGACGCCATAACGTCGAACCACTGCCCGAGTCGAACGACCCTCCCGATAGCTCCGCCGAGGACGCGTACCACGCAGTGGAACTGCGGCCCGACCTGGAAGCTGCACTGGACGCACTTCCTGGCGAGTTCCGGGCGGCCGTAGTTCTCTCCGACATCGAGGGTTTGGCGTTGCAGACCGTCGCCGAGATACTCAACGTCCCGATCGGCACGGTGAAATCACGGGTGTTCCGGGGAAGGCGCCTCCTGGCGGAAAGCCTCGGGAACCTTCCCGGTGCCTCAGACACTCCAATCAGTGAAGCCAATGCCTAGATTCGATCCCGACACCATCGCCGCCCTCGCCGAGGGGCGCCTCGATGCCGAGGGGGCGGGCGAGTTGGAGATCGCGATCGCCGCCGATCCCGCCGCCTCCGCCGAACTCGCCGCTCATCGCCGCGCTCTCGATGCCGCCAGAAGCGCCCAGCCGCCGACGCTCTCCGCCGCCGAACGGACGATGTTGCGCGCAACGGTGGCTGCGGCGCTGGGGGTCGAGGCTGCCGCTCTAGACCCGGCGAAGATCAAGCGGCGTCACGTACCCTGGGCAGCCATATCCGTCGCGGCCGCAGCGTTTGCTGCTCTCGTGGCGATCGCCCCGCTGGCTCATCTGCTTTCTGCGGGGGAGGAGTCGGCCTCGGCCCCGACGCTCGGTGCGCTCGACGAACTCGATACGACAACCACCCCATCCCTGGACGCGACCGCGGAGCTCGGTCTCGGCCAGGTCGAAACGCCGACGCCCGCCGGGACCGACACCGCCGACAACACCAGCACCACCGCCGGGGCGACCGCAACGGACGGAACTTCTCAGGAAGACGAGGACACCCGCAAACGGTTGACCGCGGCCTTCGATGCACTTGTGGTCGCGGGTGCAGAGTCGCCCACCGACGACACACCCTGCCTTGCTGCGGGCCGCTCCTACCTGGGAGATGTTCCTCTTCTCACGGCCTCGTTCACCGCACTCGACGACGTCACGCTGGTTGCCTTCTACGTTGCCGGGAACGACGACACAGTGATCGCAGCGATTGGATTCGACCCGGCCGACTGCTCGGTTCGCGTCACCTACCCCTGACATCGGGGGGCGTCATACGGTCCGGCTAACCTCGGGTCATGGGCGACGACTTCCCCACGCGAATCGCCGATCTCCTCGAGGCGGTCGCCACCAAGATTCGCGCCATGACGGTGGACCGGATAGCCCGGCTCATCACCTTCGTCACGCTCGGTCTGGTGGCTCTCATGTTGGTGTCGACCGCTTTCGTCTTCTTGCTAGTTGGCCTGTTTCGAATCATCGGTGAGCTGGTGCACAAGGCGGGGGGCGGCGACTGGTCGATGGAGATCACATACGCAGTAGTCGGGGGAGTATTTCTCGGGATCGGGGCGTTGCTATGGCGGAAGCGAACCCCCCCTTCGACCGGAGATCTAACACCGTGACCGAGAGGCTCATCATTGTCGGATCAGGTCCGGCGGGACTGACTGCGGCCGTCTATGCCGCTCGCGCCGATCTCTCCCCCCTCATGATCGAGGGCGTCGGCGCCGGTGGACAGCTCATGCTCACCACAGATGTCGAGAACTACCCAGGGTTTCCGGATGGGGTCATGGGGCCGGAACTCATGGAACTGTTTCGCAAACAGGCCGTGAGATTCGGCACCCGCATGGTCTCATCCGACGTATCCCAAGTGGACTTCGCCTCACGACCCTTCGGAGTGTGGGTCGGTGACGAGGAGTACCGCGCCGAGTCCGTGATCGTCTCCACGGGAGCGTCGGCCCGTTGGCTCGACGTCCCCGGTGAGGCCAAGTTGCGCGGTCACGGCGTCTCTGCGTGTGCCACCTGCGACGGCTTCTTCTTCAAGGAACGCGAGATCGTCGTCGTCGGTGGAGGGGACTCCGCCATGGAAGAAGCGCTGTTTCTGACCAAGTTCGCCTCCAAGGTCACAATCGTGCACCGTCGTGATGAGTTCCGAGCGTCCAAGATCATGGCTTCTCGAGCACTGGAGCATCCCAAGATCGAGGTCCTATGGAACTCCGAGGTGATCGAGGTCCTGGGAGATACCTCAGTCGACGGCGTCAAAGTACGTGACGTCGTCTCCGGGGCGATCGCTGATGTGCCGGTTCAGGGTGTCTTTCTGGCGATTGGCCATGATCCCAACACGGCCCTGTTCGCCGGAGTTCTCGATCTCGACGAGAAGGGTTACGTGAAGACGTTCGGCGCCACGGCCACCTCGATCTCCGGCGTCTTTGCCGCCGGAGACGTGGTGGATTTCACCTACCGCCAGGCGATCACCGCCGCCGGAATGGGGTGTGCTGCCGCGATCGACGTCGAGCGTTGGCTGGAGGCGCAGGAATGAACGGAGCGGCCCGAGACGTTGAACCGCTCAAGACCTATGAAGAGGAGGAGGCCGCCCGGGGGCCCGTACCACATGTCTGAGAACACCATCAAAGCAACCGACGCCGACTTCAGATCACTGATCTCCGGTGACAAACCGGTACTCGTGGACTTCTGGGCAGAGTGGTGCGGTCCCTGCAGAATGATCGCTCCGGTGGTGCAGAAGCTCGCCGATTCTCACTCCGACAAGATCACCGTCGCCAAGCTCAACGTCGACGAGAACCCGCAGACCGCCATGGATTACGACGTGATGAGCATTCCCACCCTCATCGTCTACCAGGACGGGGTGGAGAAGAAGCGAATCGTGGGCGCCCGTCCCGAGCACGTTCTCGTCGCCGAAATCGACGAGTTCCTCCACTAGCCGACTGCCTGCACAGGGGCGGCCACAAACCGATCCTCGGTTCGCCCGTACCATGGCTCGTCCATGGCTCTCATTCGCTCAGGCGACTCCGGCGACGCGGTGCAAGACATCCAGGCGCGCCTGGAGTCTCTGGGTTTCCCGGTCGACCCCGACCAGCTCGGCCAATTCGGCCCCGGCACCGAATCCGCGGTGCGAGCCTTTCAGCAATCCCGACGAATCGCCTGCGATGGCCTCGTGGGTCGCGAGACGTGGCGAACCCTCGTGGATGCCGGCTACCTGCTCGGTGATCGTCTCCTCTTCTACAGGATGCCGATGCTCCATGGGGAGGATGTCGCCGAATTGCAGCGGCGGTTGAACGCCATCGGGTTCGACGCCGGACCGGTGGACGGCATCTTCGGGGCCGACACCCTGCGTGCCGTGCTCGACTTTCAACAGAATCGTGGAACGGCCGAAGACGGGCTGGTTGGCCCGGTGGTGATCACCGAGCTCGCCCTGATGTCCCGAGAGACCGCCAAGATGGGTCGCCACGAAGTGCGGGAACGGGTTTGGCTCTCATCCCTTCCGGATTCGCTGGCCGGCCAGCGGGTCTTCATCGATCCCTTCTGCCGGGACGACCGTGAAGCAGGGGAGGCTTGGACAGCCGCGATGGGAGCAGCCGCCCGCCTGCGGGAGATCGGTGCCCATCCGCTCCTCTCTCGATCGCTCGACACCCGCCCCGCGGAGCGGCTCCGCGCCGAGCACGCCAACGAGCGTGCCGCCGACATCGTGATTGCCTTCGCGTTACCCGGTACCGATGTCCCCGGCGTGTACTACTTCTCTTCGACGATGAGTCGCAGCGAGTCCGGTGGTGCCATGGCGGAGAGCGTTGCCGCCGCGATCGGTGTAGAACCAATTGGGAGAATGACGCCGCTGTTGCGGGAAACCAGGGTTCCGGCAATCGTGGTCTGTCTCCCCCGCCTCGACGCCAATGTCGGCGCCGAGGTCATCTCGGCGCTGGTCGCCTGGTTCGCCGGCGACCCTGATCAGGCGAGGAGCGTCCGGTAAATCCGCTCCAGATCGTCGACCGAGCCGAATCTCACCGTCAGTCTTCCTCCGCCCCTGGCACCGTAATCGATCCGCACCGGTGACCCGAGCCGTTCCGACAGGCGCTCCTCGAGCGCGAGAATCTGGGCAGGTCGGACCCGCGGCCGCCCCGGCGGCTCGCCCGGGGATTCCTCCTCCTTGCGCGCCCGGATGGCCTCTTCCACCTGGCGTACCGACCAACCCTCGGCGGCGGCAAGCCCTGCGATCTTCACCGCGTACGCCGTGTCGTCGGTGCCGAGCAGGGCGCGGGCGGCCCCGGCCGACAGCGCACCGTCGGCGATCAGACCCTGAATCACGCCGGGAAGCCCGAGGAGTCGAACCGCGTTGGTGACCGCCGAGCGACTCTTGCCGACCCTGGCGGCCACCCGCTCATGAGTCATACCAAAATCTTCCATGAGTCCCTTGTAGGCCGCTGCCTCCTCGAGCGGTCCCAGGTCCTCCCGCTGGACATTCTCGATCAGGGCCTCCGCCAAACGGGTTCCGTCGTCCGCCGGTCGGATCATCGCCGGGATCTCCTCCAGGCCGGCCATTCGGGCGGCGCGCAGACGCCGCTCGCCGGCCACAAGCACATGTCGATCCGAGTCATCCGCCGGGCCGATGACGATTGGCTGGAGCACGCCAACCTCCCGGATCGAGGAGGCGAGTTCCGCCATGGCCTCCGGATCGAAGTGTTCTCGTGGTTGGCGGGGATTCGGCGAGACCGCGTCGATGGGCACCATGGCGTACCCCGTCGTAGGGCGTTCGATCGCCAGCAGGGCGTCGAGCCCTCTTCCCAAACCCGATTTACGCGCTGCGGCCATGTCTCCTCCTGAACTCATGGGCGAGAGCGCGGTACGCCACCGCTCCCCTGCTCGATGGATCGAATGACTCGATGGGCTCGCCGAACGAGGGAGCTTCGGCGAGCCGTACCGTACGAGGGATCACCGTGCCGTAGGCTCGATCGCCGAAGTGCTCCCGAACTTGCTGGGAGACATCGGCAGCCAGTGTGGTCCGCCGGTCATACATGGTGATCACCGCGCCCTCAATTTTAAGTCGAGGGTTAAGGTTTGTCTGAATGGCATTGATCGATCGCAGCAACTGACTCAGCCCTTCGAGCGCGTAGTACTCGGCCTGGATGGGAATGATCACTTCGTCGGCTGCCGTGAGGGCGTTCACCGTGATCAGACCGAGGCTGGGAGGACAATCGATGAAGACCAGGTCGAAGTCGTCATCCAGCTTCTCGATCGCCATCGCCAGCTGCCGCTCCCGGGAGAAGCGGGCGACCAACTCGATCTCGATGGCCGCCAGGTCGATCGATGAAGGCACCACAAGGAGGTCGCGCACGCTGGTCGGCTCGATCACCTCGTTGAGGGTCTTGTCCCCGAGGAAGACGTCGTAGATCGAGTGCTCGACGAGGCGCCGGTCAATGCCCAATCCGCTGGTGGTGTTCGACTGCGGGTCGGCGTCGATGATGAGGACTCTCTCCCCCATACCGGCGAGAGCGGCGCCAAGGTTGATCGCAGTCGTCGACTTCCCCACGCCACCCTTCTGGTTGGCAAAGGCGATGACCGTGCCGCGTCGGGTGGTTGGATCAGACACCGAGGCGCATGATAAGGAGCCACGCCGGCCCGTCAAGGATCTCCGGGTCGACGCCGACCATCCGGGCCTCCATGCTCAGCGCTTCGGCCACCCCGATCAACTCGGGCGCCCGGGGCGGCGGCTCGAGCCGACGACTCAACCCCAGGACCGCGATCCCGGGAACTCCGAGCAATCGCGCCGCCACGCCGACGGCTTCCGGGGCCCGCACCGAACCGCGGAAGGTGAGGCCGTGCCATTCATCGGCGACGTCGAAGACATCCCCCTGGGCGACCCGCACGTTCTCCAACCCGAGCACTCGCACCGCTCGCATGAGGAGTCGGATCCGACGCCCGCCCCGATCGAGGACGGTGACCGCCGTGTCTGGCCAGAGTATCGCCAAGGGAATCCCGGGAAGCCCGACGCCGGTGCCCACGTCGAGGATCTCCTCCGGGTGATTCCCCCATCCGACGGAGAAGGCCAACGAGTCGGCAATGTGGCGGCCCCATACCCGCTCTGCCTCCCGCGGTCCGAGACCTCCGGCGGGGATCGCCTCGGCCACCAACCAGTTGGCGTAGGCGGTGAGTCGGGCGACACGATCGTCGTCGAGGGAGTGACCTGCCCAGGTGGCGGCGCGGCGGGCGAGTTCGGGCGAATCGGTCATCATCGGGAAGATATCAGCCGAAGGTGTACCGGAGATGGGGTTTCACGTGAAACCAAGACTTTGGGAAACCCTCTATCTGATGTTTCACGTGAAACCGGCGCAGAAGTTGAATTACGGGCGCACTGCCACTCGGCGCGGGCCGCCCGCCTAATAACTCGGTCAGTCATCCTCTTTGGCGACTATCACCGACCGGTGCGGTTCTTCGCCCTCCGAGAACGAGCGGACACCGTCGATATCTACCACGGTGTCATGAACCACCTTCCGGTCGGCGGCGTTCATGGGTTCCAGCATCACCTCGCCCCCCTCGGCCAACACCTTCTCGGCCAGGCGCCGGGTGTAGATGCGCAGTGCCTCCCGGCGCCGTTCCGTGTAGCCGGCGATGTCGAGTCGGATCCTCGCCCCACTCATGGTCTTGCGTTGCACGATCGTCCGGCACAACTCCAGCACAGCCTGCAGGATCGTCCCCTTGGCGCCCACCAGGGCTTCTGTCTGTTCACCGGTGACGTCGGCGTAGATGACGTCATCCTCTACCCGCGTGGTCACCTCGCCGTCGAGACCGAAGGCCCCGAGCAATCCGGTCAAGAACCGATTGATTTCGGCTGCTTGATCCTCCGGGGAGATCTCCTCGCGATCGTCGTCGTCTCGCTTGGTCACGGCGTTCCCCCCTCTAGAAGGCTTCTCGGCACGCGACTGGCTCGCCTTGGGTTGAGCCGGTCTTGACTGCTGTTTCTGTGAAGCCGGGGCGCCGCCTCTTCCCCGGGACGGTTGTGCGGTGTCGGGTTTGTTGGTCGAGGAACGCCTACCCGAGGAATGCCCGGCGGTCGACGATCCCGAACCACGACCACCACGACGGCTCCGGTTGCGGTTGGTGGGAGCTGCCGGCTTGCGCCGTATTCTGACGACGGCATCCTGCCCGCCCATCCCGAGGAAACCTCGTGTCGGCTCCTGGAGGACCTCTACTTCGGCATCGTCCGCCGAGGCAAGATCCAACGCCTCGAGACCGGCACTCACGGCCATCTCGACGGATGGACCCCGTACGTCCACCCACTCGTTCATCAGTTTCTCCTTCGCTTCTTGCCGCGCTTCTTCTTGGAGCCCTGGGGTCGGCGGACGGCGGCGCTCGCTGGGGGCGCCGGCGAGCCGGGGGAATCCCCGCGGTCTGGCGGCGGTGATGTTTGTGGCCTCTGTTTGGCCGAAGGAGGCTTGGGCTTGGAGGCCTCCTCCGCTTTCCGCCTGGCGTCAAGACCGAGAATCATGGCTTGTTGCCCGATCCGGAAGATCTGGCTGGCGGCGAAGTACACCACCAGGCCGGCGGGAAGATTGAACGAGATGAACCCGAAGAAGAATGGGAAAATCTTCATGACGGCCTGACCGGGTTGCGGTTGGGAATTGTCCTGCCTGGCCATGGTCTGCTTCTGCTGCCAATAGGCAGTGAGCATCACGATGATGATCGTGATCAGGTAGGGAGCCGCCCGGAGAAAGCCATCGGCGCTGATCGACGCGCTCGGAGAGATGCGCATATCCATCCATAGGAAGTCGAGGGTTGCTCCCACCGGCGCACCCAGACACCGCGGGTCGGTGACTGCCGATTCGGCGCAGACTGCCGCAGTCACTGCCGGATAAAGCGCGCTCCCTGCAGAGACGTACTTCACCGCCGAGTCAATGGTGTTAGAAGCGAACGACCGAAGGACATTGAAAAGGGCGAACCACACCGGCATCTGCAAGATCAGCGGGAGGCATCCGGCGGCCGGGTTGACGCCTCGCTCCTTGTACAACGCCATCATGGCGGCCTGTTGGGCCGGCTTGTCGTTCTTCAACTCCCGTTGGAGTCGCTTGATCTCCGGCTGGATCTCTTGCATCGCCTTCATCGAGCGCGTTTGCTTGAGCGTCAACGGGAAGAGGATGAGTCCGATGAGAATCGTCAACAGAATCACCGCAATGCCAAAATTTGGAATGAGGTCGTAGAAGAAGGAAAGGGTCCCGCCGAGGAGCCGCTGCAGCCCGTTCCATACCGCAGACATCAGTGAGTCCCTGCTTTCATCGTGTTCTCCCGGCTCGGAACCGGGTCGAATCCGCCTTCATGCCACGGGTGGCATCTCCCCACACGCTTCGCCGCCAGCCAGGTACCCCGCAGTGCGCCCCACTCACCCACGGCATCCGACGCGTACTCCGAGCACGTCGGGAGATAGCGGCAGCGCCGGCCCAGGATCGGAGACAGCAGGAGCTGGTATCCGCGAATGAATCCCTGGACCCACCACCCGGCCTGATACGGCCGTAATCTCGATTGGTCGTCCACTCTGCCTCACTCCTCATCCCTCAGGCCCTGTCGCAACCATTCCACCACCGCCTCGAAAGGTGTGTTCGCCACCGCCGCGGTGGCCACCACCACATAGTCTCGTCCCGGCGCAGCCCCTACCCGTCGCAGCGCCTCCCGCAGCCGACGCTTGGCTCGGTTGCGCCGCACGGCATTGCCGACCGAGCGACCCGCGACAAACGCGACCCGCGCCAGCCCGGACACCCCGGGAGCGGCAAACACGACGATGCCCCCCGAGCGGAACCGGGTCCCGGCCTTCCGCACCCTCCTGACGTCGGAACTGCTCCGCAAGGAAACGAAGACGCGAGGTCTAGGCGGAGAGACGGCGCCGGCCCTTGAGGCGCCGCCTCTTGAGCACGGCGCGCCCGGCCCGAGTCCGCATGCGGAGACGGAAGCCGTGCCGCTTCTTGCGGCGACGAACGTTCGGTTGATACGTGCGCTTCATGAAAGACGTCCGGGAAGAGAGGAAGGTGCGTCGGGCGACAAGACTACGAATGCTCCCTGTGCTTTGTCAAAGGTTGAAACGCGGAGGCATCACGATCGCGACAAAACCCACTGACTCGCGAAACATTGGGGAGCGCCCAACGGAGCAATTCGACGAGGTCACACCGATTCAGAACGCGAAATCGATCTCAGAACGGACCTTGTGATTCAGCGACATCCCCCCACGTCGGAGTGGTCGGCTCGGGGCGATAGCGCGCGATTTCTCGTTCTTGTGGGGTCGGTGCCGCGGTCCATATACTCGCGTTTCACCGGAGGCCCCACCGGTCACTTCCCAAGCGAATCCCGGCGGTGCGTCGGACGGGGACATAGGGCGAGAGTGGGAAAACTGCCCTTCTCCACAGCTGTGGATAGCTCTGTGGAGAATCGGATCTGGCCATCAACAGGACGCGAGGGAGGACGTGGAAGCCCATCCGGCTGCCCGGAACTGGGAACAGTTCCGACAGGCACTTCGTGGACGCGTCACTCCCGTCACCTGGCGAACTTGGCTCGAGGGCCTCGAGCAGCAGTCGGTGGACGGGAACGTGGTCCGTATCGTCGCTCCCAGCGAATTCCATCTTCGTTGGGTCAACGAGAAGTACCGCCCTCTCATCCAAGAGGCGGTCTTGGTCGCCTATGGCCCGGGGGCGGTGGTCGAGTTGGACGCGTCCGACTCCCCTTCCTTCGACCCGCCCCTCATCGACGACGACCCTGAGCCGGAACCGCTCCCCCGAGCTGCAACCTCCCATGACCCCGGAGAGCCTCACCTCGTTCCCAAATACTCGTTCGAGAATTTCGTAGTCGGCCCATCCAATAGGTTCGCCCATGCCGCCGCTCTGGCGATTGCCGAACAGCCCGGAGGGAATTACAACCCCCTGTTCGTGTACGGGGGAGCAGGCCTCGGCAAGACCCACCTCCTCCACGCCATCGCCCAACACTGCGCCGACCTCCATCCCAATCTCGAGATCTGCTACTTGAGCTCCGAAGAGTTCTTCAACGGGTTCATCGACGGGATCCGCAAGAAGCGAATGGACGAGTTCAAGGCGCGCTATCGCTCGGTGGACATGCTCCTCCTCGACGACGTCCAGTTCTTCGAGGGCAAGGAGCAGATCCTCGAAGAGTTCTTCCATACTTTCAACACCCTCTATGAGGCCGGCAGGCAGTTGGTGTTCTCTGCCGATCGTCCACCCAAGAGCCTCTCCAGTCTCGAGGATCGAATCCGCAGCCGGTTCGAATGGGGACTGACCACCGACATCCAACCGCCGGATGTCGAAACCCGCCTCGCCATCCTGCGCAAGAACGCCGCCTTCGCTCCCCAGGAAGTTCCCGAACCGGTACTCGACTTCATGGCCAATCGTGTCGTGGACAACATCCGCGAATTGGAGGGCGCCCTCACCAGAGTCACCGCCTATGCGGCACTCACCCATCAGCCGATCAACCTCGAGATGGCCGAGGACGTTCTCCAGGATCTCGGTCCCGCTCACGCCACGGTCCCGATCAGCCCAGGCCGTATCCTGGCCGCCACCGCCGAGTCATTCGGGTTGTCCATCACCGACCTCGAAGGACCCAGCCGCCGCCAGCCTCTCGCCCGCGGACGCCAAGTGGCGATGTATCTGTGCCGCGAACTGACCGATCTCTCCCTTCCCAAGATCGGTGCTCTCTTCGGCGGTCGCGACCACACGACCGTCCTTCACGGGGTCAACACGGTCGCGAAGGCGATCAAGACCGACCTGACGTTGTTCGACCGCGTCACAGCCCTGTTGCAAAGTCTGAGGAGAACATGACCTGTTGCCCACAGGAGAAGGCAGCCCGAGATCTGCTGTGGACGGACGTCCCAATTAGTCCCCAGCCAAACTGCCACGGAACAGCCCCTCTACCTGCGGTTTCTCCAAACCATCCCCAATCCCCAGCTACTACTACTACTACTAACTAATTCTCTGATAGAAGAGAAGAAGAAGCAGAAAGGGACAACCTGTGCGTATCAGGGCGGAACGAGACGATCTCGTCGATGTGCTCAGCCGGGCCGGGCGGGCAGTCGGCGTGCGCTCCCCGATGCCGATCCTTCAGGGCGTGCTGGTATCGGTGGAGGGACGATCGATGAAGGTCACCGGAACCGACCTCGACGTAACCGTCCGTACCGAGCTCGAGGTGGAGGTGATGGAGCAGGGCAGGACTGTCATGCCGGCCCGCTTGGCGACGGAGGCCGTTCGCAAACTCCCTGCCGGAGCCGTCGTGCTTCAGGCCGAGGCTGGCGAGATCGAGATAACCGGGGGAGGCCCCCGATTCCGGTTCCGGGAATTCAACGTCGAGGATTACCCGAAGATCGGCGAGCCGGACCTGACGGGAGCGGTGACGGTCGAGGGATCCGAGTTTGCCGCCGCAATCGGCCAGGTGTCGGTGGCGGCATCGACGGATGACGCCCGGCCAATTCTCACAGGGGTCTATTTCGAGAACGAGGCCGGCAAACTGCGGATGGTCACGACCGACTCATACCGGCTGGCGGTTCGGGATCTTCCCTCAGTCGACGCCCACATGGTGGGACTCGTGCCGGTGAGGGCACTCAAGGAGCTCGCCAGGAGTATCGGAGCGAGCACGGTGAGGGTGGCGGTCGGGGACCGCGAAGCGGCCTTCGCTTCGGAGAGAGGTTCGCTCACCGCGCGTCTGATCGAGGGCTCCTTCCCGAATTACCGACAACTCATTCCGGAGTCCTACCCCAACCGCGTCGTCGTCGGTCGGGATGCCCTCCTCGAAGCCATCGATCGGGCGTCCCTGGTGGCAGAGGACCACATCCCCATTCGGATGACGCTGCAGAAGAGCGGCATAGAACTGAGCGTGACCCGTCAGGACGTTGGGGGAGAGACCGAGCATGTCGAAGCCGAGTACTCCGGCGAGGAGATGACGATCGCTTTCAACAGTAGGTACCTCAACGATGGAGTAGGCGCCATCGATGCCGAGAGCGTGATTCTCGACGTGATGGATCCTTTGAAGCCGGGAGTGCTGCGCGGTGAGGGCAGTGACGACTATCTCTATCTGTTGATGCCCGTGCGCCTCTGATCGCCCGTGAATCTCGTCTGGCTCGCGCTCCGGGATTACCGCTCATATGCCTCTCTCGATTTCCATCCTGACCCGGGCGTCAACGTCCTGCTCGGAGAGAACGGGTCGGGGAAGACCTCGATCCTCGAAGCCATCGGGTACCTCGCAACCCTGTCATCATTCCGTCGTTCGCCTGACGCCGCCCTCGTCCGGCTAGGTGCGGACGCGGCGATCACCAGAGGCGAGTTCTCCTCAGGACCGAGCGGCGCCGTCATTGAGGTCGAGACCCCGGCCACGGGGAGACGGCGTGTTCTGGTGAACGGGAAAGGGGGAAGGAGCCGTGCCGACGTCGCCGGTGTCGTGGCGCTGGTGGCATTCCTCCCCGACGACCTGGATCTCGTCAAGAGGGGTCCGGCGTACCGCCGCGATTACATCGATGATGTCGCTGCTCAGGCATGGCCGGCAGCTGCAACAGAGCAAACGGAGTACGACAGGGTGTTGCGGCAGCGCAATGCTCTGCTGCGGCGCGACGGGCGAAGCGCCGATGGAGCCACCCTCGATGTGCTCGACGAGAGGATGAGCGAACTAGGGGGCGTCCTGTTGGCGCGGCGACTGGCAATCTGCTCACTTCTTGGCCCGGCGGTCTCCGAGCTGTATGCGGATCTAGGCGAGGAGGCCGAAGCCGTCGATTGGTACTACTTGGCTGCGGGCATTGGGCCGGTTGAAGGGCAGCCCGGCGCGGCAGAGCTCGCCGGCGGGCTCCGCGACGGTTTGAGCGGGGCCCGCCGGGCGGACCTCGAGCGGCGTACCTCCACCGTCGGCCCGCATCGTGACGATCTGGTGATTTCGATCGGGGGGCGGGACGCGAGATCGAGGGCCAGTCAGGGAGAGCAGAGATCGATTTCACTGGGAATGCGGCTGGCGGCCTTTCACGTGCTCACCGAGCGACGGGGTAGTGCGCCGGTGCTGCTGCTGGACGACGTGTTCTCCGAACTCGACGCCTCCCGGGGCCGCAGGCTCGTTGCCAGGCTGCCGCGGGGACAGGTATTCGTCACCTCGGCGCGAGCGGAGGAGGTGCCGTTGGTGGGGAAGAGGTGGCGGGTCGTCACCGGGGAGGTGACTGCGGAGTGATGGATGAGCCGAGGGACCTCACGCCGGTGGGTGATGGCCTGGAGCGGATGCTGCGAGCGTTGGGCATGCCCGAGGCAATAGACATCGCCGCTCTGGTGGACGGCTGGGCCGAAGTGGCCGGCGAGCCGTTCGCCTCCCAGTCCCTGCCGGCCTCGTTCGGAAGAGGAGAACTGACTGTGGAGGTGGTCGATGGGGCAGTGGCGTCCCTGCTCAAGTACCGTATCGGCGACCTCGTGGAGCGGCTCGGCCGGCGGTTTGGAGAAGGCACGGTGACCTCGGTTCGGATCAAGGTCGGAAAGCACAAAAAGGGCCTCTGACCAGGGGTTTTATCTGCGGCACGGACTCAGAATTGTCGCCGTCCGGGGCTATACTTACACCTGTGTCGGCGACCACCGGGGGAACCCGGTAGACATCTCCGGCCACCGCCGGCACTGCCCCTGATCGCGGGCCTGTGCCCGGTGTGAGCGTTGCCCGACGCGTCAGCAGCGACCGTGAGTGAAGGAGAACCGTGCCGGCGAAGAGCACCGCCAAAGCGAGCCCGAAGACCGCCGCCAAGGCGGCGACGAAAGCGACGCCGAAGACCCCATCGAAGGTCGCCGGCCGGTCATCGGCGCGGAGGTCCTCGGCTTCTCCCTCGCCGCGACCGACCACAAAACGGGTTCCCAAGGCATCCGCCTCTTCGCCGAAGGGAGGAACCCCGTCCTACGACGCCAAGGACATTACGGTCCTCGAGGGACTCGAGGCAGTACGCAAACGGCCGGCGATGTACATCGGGTCGACCGGACCGCGCGGATTGCACCACCTCGTGTGGGAGGTGGTCGACAACTCGATCGACGAGGCGATGGCGGGGCATTGCACCCGGGTGGACGTACAGATCAACCGCGACGGCTCGGTGACGGTGCAGGACAACGGCCGCGGCATCCCCGTAGACCGGGTTGCCAAGACCAAGCTCCCCGCGGTCACCACGGTGCTCACCACCCTGCACGCCGGCGGCAAGTTCGACTCGGGGGCATACACGGTGTCGGGTGGCCTGCACGGCGTCGGGGTCTCGGTCGTCAATGCACTCTCCAGCCGGCTCGACGTGACGGTGGTCCGTGATGGATTCACGTGGACGCAGTCCTTCAAGATGGGAAAGCCCACCGCGCCGCTCAAGAAGGGGAAGCCGGCCAAGCGCTCCGGCACGACGGTGACCTTTCTCCCCTCGAAAGAGATCTTCAAGGAGACGACCGAATTCGACTACGAGATCGTCGCCGCCCGACTTCGCGAGATGGCGTTCCTCAACAAAGGCCTGGAGATCCATCTGGTCGACGAGCGGACCGATCCCGAAACGACCGACACGTTCCGGTACACCGGAGGCATCGTCGACTTCGTGAAGCACCTCAACACCAAGCGCGAGCCGCTCCACGCCCACATCATCTCGTTCGAGGAGTCCGGGGACGATGGCGAACTCGACTTGGCGATGCAGTGGACCACGGGATACTCGGAAACGATCCTGTCGTTCGCCAACAACATCCACACCCACGAAGGCGGTACCCACGAGGAGGGCGTGCGCAAGGCGCTCACCCGGGCGATCAACGACTTCGGCAGAGAGCGCGGGCTCCTCAAGGAGAAGGACGAGAACCTCGCCGGTGAGGACATCCGCGAGGGACTGACCGGCGTCGTTTCGGTCAAGTTGCGGCAACCGCAGTTCGAGGGACAGACCAAGACCAAGCTGGGTAACACCGAGGTCCGCTCGCTGGTCGAGGTGGCGATGAACAAGGCGTTGCCCGAGTGGCTGAACCGTCACCCCGGAGAGGCGCGTCAGATCGTTGACAAGTGCATCACCGCATCGCGCGCCCGAATGGCGGCCAGAGCGGCGCGGGACCTCACCCGCCGCAAGAGCCTCCTGGAGTCCTCCGGGCTGCCCGGCAAGCTGGCCGATTGCTCGTCACGCGAGCCGGCCGCCAGTGAGCTCTTCATCGTCGAGGGCGATTCGGCCGGCGGCTCGGCCAAACAGGCACGGAATGCCGAGTTTCAAGCGATCCTCCCCATTCGCGGCAAGATCATCAACGTGGAGAAGGCACGCCTCACCAAGGTTCTGGAGAACAACGAGATCCAGTCGCTGATCACTGCCATCGGGACCGGCATCGGCGACGACTTCGACCTCGAAAAGGCCCGGTACCACCGGATCGTCATCCTCACCGATGCCGACGTCGACGGTTCCCACATTCGCACGCTGCTTCTCACCTTCTTCTTCCGTCACATGCCCGACCTGATCGACGCCGGGTACGTCTACGTGGCCCAGCCCCCGCTGTATCAGCTCAAGACCGGGAAGGAGGAGGTATATGCCTATTCGGACTCGGAGATGGAGGAGATCAAAGCGGGCCTCAACGGCCGCACGCCAACGATCCAGCGGTACAAAGGACTGGGGGAGATGAACGCAGACCAGCTCTGGGATACCACGATGGACCCCGATCAGAGGGTATTCCTCCGCGTGGAGTTGGAGAACGCGGTGTTGGCCGACGACATCTTCCAGACCCTGATGGGCGACGACGTCGAGGCCAGGCGGAACTTCATCCAGCGCAACGCCAAAGACGTCAGGTTTCTGGACTTCTGATGACCCGCTGCCCGCTGCCCGCTGCCCGCTGCCCGCAAGACCGCGTTCTGAGGCTCGTGACGAATTGTGCTTTGGACCCGAGTGGTCGCCATGGTTGACGATCAGAGCGCGGCGCGCGTCGAGCTCATCGACATCGAGCAGGAGGTCAAGGCTTCCTTCCTCGAATACGCGATGTCTGTCATCGTCTCCCGTGCGCTTCCCGACGTGCGCGACGGGCTCAAACCGGTGCACCGCCGGATCCTCTATTCGATGTACGACTCGGGGAGTCGCCCGAGCACACCGTTCCGTAAGAGCGCTCGCGTGGTGGGCGACGTCATGGGGTGGTTCCATCCCCACTCCGGTGATGCCATCTACGACGCCATGGTGCGCCTCGGGCAGGACTTCGCCACGCGCTACCCGCTCATCGAGGCACAGGGAAACTTCGGAACGGTGGACGACCCGCCGGCGGCGATGCGCTACACCGAGGCCCGGCTCGAGAAGCTCGCAATGCACATGCTCGACGGGATCGACGAGGACACAGTGCTCTTCCAGGACAACTACTCGGGAGAGCGGCAGGAGCCGACCGTGCTTCCCGCGCGGTTCCCCAATCTTCTCGTCAATGGCTCCACCGGCATTGCGGTGGGCATGGCGACCAACATCCCCCCCCACAACCTCTCCGAGGTCATAGACGCCACAATTCACCTCATCAAGAACCCCGAGGCGACCCCGGAGCAACTCCTCGAGTTCGTCAAGGGTCCCGACTTCCCCACAGGGTCCTACATCGTCGGCACCCGTGGAGCCCGCGAAGCGCTCCTGACCGGGCGAGGGTCCGTGAAGATGCGGGCGGTCACCGAGGTCGAGGAGGTCCGCAAGGGACGCACCGCCATCATCGTGACCGAGATCCCCTATCAGGTGTCACGCGACCGGATCATGGAGAAGATCGCGGATCTGGTGCGCGACAAGAAGGTCACCGGCATCGCCGATCTCCGGGATGAGAGCGACCGGAAGGGAACCAGGCTGGTCGTCGAACTGAAGCGCGAAGCGGTTCCCCAGGTAGTACTCAATCAGCTCTTCAAGAACACCCAGCTCCAGGAGAACTTCAGCGTGAATACCGTCGCTCTGGTCGACGGTGTTCCCCGAACGCTCAACATCGCCCAGCTGGTCGGGTACTACGTCGACCACCAGATGGAGGTCGTCGAGCGGCGCACCAAGTTCCGTCTCGCCAAGGCCGAGGCCCGGGCCCACATCGTGGCCGGCCTGCTGATCGCCCTCGACAATATCGACGCGGTGGTGAAGGCGATCCGCGGATCGAAGGACACCGACGCCGCCAAGAGCGCCCTGATGAAGCAGTTCAAGCTCTCCGAAATCCAGGCGACTCACATCCTCGACATGCCCCTCCGCCGGCTCACGGCTTTGGAGACCGGCAAGCTGCGCGAGGAATTCGAAGAGCTGCAGAAGCTCATCAAGTACCTGGCCGGCCTTCTGAAGAGTCCGGCAAAGCGTCGCGCTCTCATCGCCGATGAGCTGGCCGAGATCAAGGAGAAGTTCGGCGACAGCCGCCGCAGCCAGTTCATCGCCGACGACGGCGACATGACGCTCGAGGATCTGATCGCCGACGAGGAGATCGTGGTGACGGTCACCGCCAACGGGTATGTGAAGGCGGTGAACGCCTCCGCCTACAAGAAGCAGGGGCGGGGCGGAAGGGGAGTGAAGGCGGAGAACCTCCGCGAGGATGACGTGATCAGCCATCTCGTGCACACGACGGCGCACGCATTCCTGCTCTTCTTCACGAACCGAGGCAAGGTCTATCGGATCAAGGCACATGAGTTGCCTCGTAAGGAGAGGACTGCCAAGGGAGTCCTTGCCCAGTCGGTGATGCCGCTCGGCCCCGACGAGCGGATCGAGGCGGTCATCGACACGCGCGACTACGAGACATCGCGCTACCTGGTGATGGCCACCAAGGACGGACAGGTCAAGAAGACCGAGTTCAAGGAGTACGACAGCCGCAATTCGACGCTTGTGGCGATTCGCCTCCAGGAGGAGGACGAGGTGGTGGCGGTCCGGACGACCATGGGTCGCAACGACCTGCTGCTGTTCACCGCGGACGGCCAGGGGATCAGGTTCAAGGAGACCGATCTCCGGGCGATGGGGCGCGACACCCAGGGGGTCCGGGGAATCAGGCTCCGCGAGGGTGACAGTGTCGTCTCTGCTGCCTCGAACCAGGACGGCGACGAGGTACTGCTCCTCACGACGGGGGGCTACGGGAAGCGCACGAAGCTCACCGAGTTCCGCCGCCAGCAGCGGGGCGGGGTCGGGGTGAAAGCGATCAAGCTCACCCGGGTCCGGGGCAAGCTGGTGGCGGCGAGGACGGTTTCACCCAACTCTGAGATCTTCGTGACCTCCACCGACGGCGTCGTGATCCGTTCCGGAGCCGACACGATCTCCCGGCAGAAGCGCGACGCCTCGGGAGTGAAGGTGATGAGTCCGGCGCCGGGCGCCGAGATCTCGGCGTTCGCCCTCGTCCCGCCGGAGGCTGTCGAAGAGGGTGAGTAGCGAAGAGGCTGCCCGCTGCCGGCTACCCGCGAGAGGTCGCGACCGGGGAGCGGGGAGTGGGGAGCGGGAAGCCGGAAGCGGGAACCGGGAAGCCGGTTGCCGGGAGCATCTTGGGGATAATCCCGACGAAAACCACGACCCTCGGTAACCTGCCTTGGGTCATCCGAGGAGCGCCATGGCCGTCCAACGAGTCCGGCGAGTAATCCGGAAAATCGACCCGTGGACCGTCCTCAAGGTCTCACTGGTCTTCAACGCGATCATGGCTCTCGTCTTCGTGCTCGGCACCGTCATCTTCTGGTCGATCTTCGTCAACGCCGGGATTCCCCAGAAGATCAACGACCTGGCATTGCTCATCGGACTGGAGAACGGCATCAACCTCGATGGTGCTGTCTACTTCCGGATCGTGTTGCTCCTCTCGGTCATCTGGACGATCCTGATCACCGGGTTCCTGACACTCGGGGCAGTCGTCTACAACCTGATCTCCGACCTCGTCGGAGGAATCGAGGTGATCGTGCTGGAAGAGACTGCGGCGCCGCAGGCATCCCGGCCCCGGGTGACACTGCCGACCGCCAGGCCGGGCGCCGCCGCGCCGGCGCGGCGAGGGATTCTCCCCACGATCAAGTCGGCGGTTCGACCGAAGCCGACCGTGGTCGAAGAACCGGAACCGGAAGTAGAGCTCACCGGGACCTAGCGCAAGGCCACCGTTTCCGCCTCGGCTGATCCGGGCGACGGGCGACGGTCAACGTATAACCGACGACGTCTACCGCGTGATCGCCGCGACCCCGAGTCCCACACGGAGCGCCGCGGCCAGATATGCCTCCGGCGCGTCGCCCGGTCTATGGAGTCCCGACCCGAAACCTCCGGCGAGGATGGCAAGGGCACCGGCGGCGAGTGCGATCCCCTCGAGGTGCCCGCGATGATCGGCGACACCCACCACTCGGCGAGTCGATTCGCCGGCGACCCTGCCGAGCACCGTCACCGAGGCTCCCGCCCACTCTCCTTCGACCGGCACTTCGATTCGCTCAGGAGACCGTCCGACGCGGCGGCCCCACCGGCCACCCACCGGGTCGGGAAAGGCGATCGCCTGGCCGCGGTGGAGGGGCTTGCCGGGGACGGTCCACGCCATCGTGACGGCCGCCACGCCGTCGGTGCGGGCCACCTCATGGGACGCCAGGCAGGCAGCTATCGAAGACACCGAGCCGGAATCGACCAAGAGCGTCCTCGCCGCAGCGGCATATCGCTGGTCGAGGTCAGCGTCCACCGCAGCGGCACTGACCACGCAGTCGAGTCCGTCGTCGAGGGCGATTCCAGCGAAGGCCGATGCGGCATCGACGTCGTCGGTCACCAGGATGTCGAATCCCGTCAGTTCGCGGATTGCGATGGTGCGACGGTCGGCGACGTGCGACCCTCCATGTCCGTACAGACCCAGGGCGACGAGGTCACTCTCGGCGAGAAGAATCCGCCCCGCACGCTGCGCGGCGTCGCCGACGGCGTGAAGGGCGATTCTCATGAACCGCTGCCCGCTGCCCGCGGCCCGCTGCCCGAAAGAGGCTCCTGCGGGAAGCGGGCAGCAGGTAGCCCATAGCGACTTCTCACACCGGTTCCCAGGTGCCGATCAGGGAGTCACCGGTGCGTCGCCGGAGGATGGTGATCACAGCGAGAGCGATTGCTGCGACGGCGATCAGAATGCGGTTGCGATGCCCCATGGGAGGTGGAGGATAGGCCGTTGGAACTGGTTTCCGAGGCTCGATGATCCACCAGACCTCTTCTGGCACAACGAGCGGGCGAGCAGGTGGCTACCCTGTCGCCGTCGGGGCATTAGGCCCGATGGCGCGACGCCCAGCGAAGTCCGGTGAGAATCCGGCGCTGTCCCGCAACCGTGAAGCCCCCACCGAGGGGACGAGTCGGGTCGCCTGACGTCGGGCCGGATTGGAAGCCTTCGGAGGAAGGGTTGCCAGCCATCACCGGCACGACACCCTCCTCCTCGGATCTCGAGGAGGTCTTGTTTTGAGGGGACACCGCCTGCATTGGCTCGTCGCCGTGGTGGCTCTCGTTTCCGGCTGCGCGGGCGGGCCGGCTGCGACCGGCGAACCCGGATCGACGGCCATCGACGCCGCCGGGTTTCCCGTAGTGGTTCGAGGGGTGGTGATCCCGAACCGGCCGGAGAGGATCGTGTCGGGTTCGGCAACTCACACCGAAATCCTCTTTGCCGTCGGCGCCGGTCCGAGAGTCATCGCCACCGACGATTACTCCGACTTCCCGGTGGAAGCGGCGGCCCTTCCCCATTTTGACGCCTTCAATCCGAGTGTGGAAGGGATCGCCGCCCTCGAGCCCGATCTGGTGGTTCTTGCCTTCGACCCCGGCGACGTCGCCGCCGGGTTGGCCGCGCTCGGGATTCCCACGATCGTCTTCGACGCACCGGTTGCCCTCGATGGTGCGTACCGACAGTTCGAAGAAGTGGGACTCGCCGCGGGAGTGGGCGCCGCCGGGGCCGAACTGGCCGCGGCGACCCGGGAAGAGATCGCTGGGTTGCTGGTGAACGTTCCGGAAACGGTTCGCCCTTTCACCTACTACCACGAGCTCGACGCCACCTACTTCTCTATCGGATCGGACACGTTCCTCGGCTCGATCTACGGGGCATTGGGGATGGTGAGCATTGCCGATGCCGCCGGAGGAGGCTATCCCCAGCTCTCCGCCGAGTTCATCGTGTCGGCCAACCCCGACTTCATCTTCCTCGGCGACGCCGCTTGCTGCGGTCAGAGTCCGGCGACGATTGCCGCCCGGCCCGGTTGGTCCGAGCTCGGCGCGGTGCAGGCCGGGAGGGTGGTCATCGTCGATGAGGCACTCTCCTCCCGGTGGGGCCCGCGCCTCGTCGAGCTGGTCCGGTTTCTCGCCGAAGCGGTATACGGGGGCGGCGTCTGACCTCCTCCCATCCCTCGCGGCAGGTGTCCCGAATCGTTGTGGCGGTGTCGGGAGCGGTCCTCCTTGCCGCCGCGGCGGCAGCGATACTCATCGGGCCGGCAGCGCTGTCACCCGGCGCGGTGTTCAAGGAAGTGCTGTCGCACGTTCCGTTTGTTCACATCGACTCGGGTCTCGATCCCCGTCAATCGGCCATCGTGTGGGAGTTACGCGTTCCGCGGATGGTGCTGGCGGCGTTGGTCGGAGCGACGCTCTCGCTGGCGGGTGGGGCCTATCAGGGGGTGTTTCGGAATCCACTGGCCGATCCCTATCTCCTCGGCGTCGCCGCCGGGGCGGGCCTGGGCGCCACGGTGGCAATCGTTTCCGTCGGCTCGGGATCGGCGTTGGTGCCGGTGGCGGCGTTTGTGGGTGCGATTGGAGCGGTGGCTGCCGCCTACTCGTTGGGCTCGGCGGCCGGGGGGCAGCGGAGCGGCGCCACCCTCATCCTCGCCGGAGTGGCGGTGGCGGCTTTCCTCACCGCGGCCCAGACGTTCGTCCAGCAGCAGAATGCCGATTCGATCCGTGAGGTCTACTCGTGGATCCTGGGCCGATTGGGGACGGCCGGTTGGTCGGAGGTCGCCCTGATGACGCCGTACGCGGTGGTATCGGTGACGGTCATCATGGTTCATCGCCGACTGCTCGACGTGCTTTCGGTGGGGGAGGAGGAGGCACGCGCCCTCGGAGTGAGACCGGAGCGGGTGCGGGCGGCCGTGGTGGTGGCAGCAACCGTGGGCACCGCAGGGGCGGTAGCCGTAAGCGGACTCATCGGGTTCGTGGGCATCGTGGTTCCTCACGTGGTGCGCCTCATGGTCGGAGCGTCGTACCGGGCGATCCTCCCGCTCTCCATAGTCTGCGGGTCGGCGTTCCTGGTGATCGCCGATCTGATCGCCCGTAGCGCACTCGGTCCTGCAGAGATCCCCATCGGCGTGATCACCGCCTTCGTCGGCGGGCCCTTCTTCCTGGTCGTGTTGCGTACGTCTCGCCGGGGGGTGATGTGAGCCGGCTCACCGCTGCGGGAATCGGCGTCACCTATGACGGCGTGCCGGTCGTCGTCGGCGTGGATCTCGTGGTGGGTCCGGGGGAGTGGGTGGCCATCATCGGTCCCAACGGCGCCGGCAAGACGTCACTGCTACGCGCCCTGGCCGGCACCATCGCCCACGGCGGAGTGGTCGCGGTCGACGGGGTGGAGGTGTCGGCTCTTCCCCGGCGCGCCGTCGCCCGGCGCATTGCGCTGGTCGCTCAGCGACCGGTACTTCCCGATGGCATGGTCGTGAGCGACTACGTCCTTCTCGGCCGCACCCCGCATCTCGGTTATCTTGCGGTCGAGTCGGATCGGGATGTGGAGATCGCCCTGGGCGCGCTCGACCGCCTGGCCGCTGGTGGGCTGGCGTCCCGCCGGCTGGGGAGCCTGTCGGGAGGAGAGCGTCAGCGGGTCGTTCTCGCCAGGGCGCTCGCCCAGCAGGCCGACATCCTTCTGCTCGATGAACCGACGACCTCGCTCGACGTCGGCCATGCCCAGCAGGTACTCGAACTGGTCGATGAGCTGCGTTTGGAGAGGAGGATGGCGGTGGTGGCCGCGATCCATGATCTGACCCTGGCGGCGCAGTATGCCGATCGGCTGATGCTGCTCGCCGGCGGTCGGGTGGTAGCCGAAGGCACCCCGGAGCAGGTGCTCACCGAAGAGGAGGTGGCCGGGTTTTCCGGCGCTCACGTGTCGATCGTGCGCGGTCCGGGGGGCGAGGTGGTGGTGGTGCCGCGGCGGAGGTGAGCCAAGCGTCGCCCGTCGCCCGGGTCTTGCTCCCCTCCCATTCCGATGGGAGTTGGCAGGGGGAGGGCATCGACCCTGGACAATCCCGCTGCCCGCTGCCCGCTGCCGCAAGCCCGCAAGAGGCTCGCGGGCACCTACGCGTAGGCGTTGTACAGCGATCCGACCAGATAGGAGATCCCCGCCCCGGCGGCGGCGATCGCCACGTTTTCCGCCCCGCTGATCCACGGGCTCTTCCGGGTGGACACCGTTTTCAGCGCACCCACCGCGAAGAGGCCAATGCCGGCTCCGATGGCTCCGGCAATCAAGCCCGCTCCGGTGGTGGTGACCACCATGAACGGGATGAGCGATGGCAGGGAGCCGGCGATGAACAGCAATCCCGAGAACACCGCGGCCCGCAACGGCTTGCGCCGCTCGGTCTCCACCACGCCGAACTCGAGAGCCATCATCGTCTTGATCAGCGCCTCGTCGTCGTTGTCCAGCGCCGCCACCACCTGCTCGACCTGATCGGCGGGCAGACCCATGTCACCGAACATCTGACGGATCTCGTCGAGCTCGCGCTGTCGGTGGAACTTGATGTGCTCCCACTCGAGGTCCTGCTCGGAGTCGAAGACCTCTTCCTGGGACTTGGTGGCGATGTACTCCCCGGCCGCCATCGAGATGGCGCCGGCGACCGCCCCGGTGAGACCGGCGAGCAGCACCTCACGTGGCTTGAGTCCGCCGCCGACGACTCCGACGACGAGCAAGAAGATCGATACCAGCCCGTCGTTTACCCCGAGGACGATGTCCCGCATGTACTGGCGGGTGGGGCCGATGTGGGGTCGATAGGGGGGTGTGGTCGCAGTGTCGGTCAGCGCCATCGGCCGGAGTGTAAATGCCCGCCGCCCTTCGCCCGTCATCCGGACGGATTCCCCTCCGCGGCCGGTAGTCTTCGTCGGGCGTGTCACGTTTCGTCGCTCTGATAGCAGTGGTCGCTCTCGCCGCCCCGGCGCCGGCCCTCGCCCAAGACCAGCTCCCCCGGGCGCCCCGCTCTCCGGCGGAGTTGAGCGCGGCCGTGCATCACGAGATCGAGCTCCTCAGCGGGATCCAACCGACACGACTGCCGCCCCGGGATCGAGCCGCCTACATGAGCCACCGCCTCTCCCGGCTCGACCTCTTCGTCGGGTCGATCCGGGAGGAGGCACAGGCGGCATTGACGGCTGCAATCGCCGATCCGGCTCTGGCGGCCGCGATCTGGGATCTGGACGGTGACTCGACCCGGAACGACATCGCCGCGGCACTGACTGCAACGCGGTTCCCTACGGTCGCCGAAGAGCAGTTTGCCCTCTATTGGGTGGACCTCCATGCAGCGATCGATGAGCTGCGATCGGCGACCCGCGACCAGCGGCCCGTGCGGGTGTGTCCGGTGGCGGGCCCGACCTCATTCACGGACGACTTCGGGGATCCTCGTCCCTACGGCCGATCTCACAGCGGGATCGATCTCAACGGGACGCTGGGCACTCCATTGGTGGCGATGGAGGCCGGAACCGTCGTCCAGGCGAATTGGCACTGGGCAGGCGGTCGCCAGGTGTGGATCCGGGCCGACCTCACCGGCGACGTCTACTACTACGCCCATCTCGACACGTGGGCGCGCTGGATCTGGACCGGGACCAGGGTGCAGGCCGGCGATGTGATCGGAACGCTGGGATGGTCCGGCGATGCCGAGTCCGCCCACCTCCACTTCGGGTGGATGCCAGGATCCTACGAAGTCGATCTCGACAACCTCCAGAATGCCTATCCGTTGCTCCTGGAGTTGTGTAGCTGAGCAAACCCGACGAGAAGGCCCTTGCAGTCATCTGCGTGTTTCGATATATTGCGAAATATGAAAAGGATTGTGGTCGCCGGCGACCGTCCGTTGGTGGCGTCCGAGGAACATGCCGAGGCCTTCAATGCCCTCTCTCATCTCACCCGCCTCAGGGTCTTCTTTCTCCTCGCCGGTGAGGGACGGGAGATGGCCGCCGGGGAGATCGCCGAGGCAGTCGATGTTCCCGGCCCCACCCTTTCCCGGCACCTCGACATCCTCCGTCTCGCCGGGCTGATCACCAGTCGGCGGGAGCAACGTTTCGTCTATTACTCGGTGGCGCCCGAGATGGCGGCCGACCTCGTCCGCCTTCTCCTCGCCTGTTGCTGAAAGGAGCCGTCATGGCCAAAACCGACGAAGAGATCCGTTCCGCAGTCCGGACTTCCTACGCCGCCATCGCCCTCCAGCAGGATTCCTGCTGCAGCCCCTCTCCCGCCCAGATCGGCTACGACCCCGACGAGCTCACCGACCTCCCCGACGAAGCCGTCATGGGCCTCGGTTGTGGCAATCCGGTGGCAATGGCCGGTATAGCGGAGGGGGACACGGTCCTTGACCTCGGGTCGGGCGGGGGCATCGACGTGTTTCTCGCCGCTCGCAAGACCGGCCCAACCGGTCGGGTGATCGGAGTGGATATGACGCCGGAGATGCTGGAACGGGCCGAGGCCAACGCCGTCCGTCTCGGCCTCGGCAACGTCGAGTTCCGCCAAGGTTTGATAGAGGAGCTGCCGGTGGCGGATGGCACGGTCGACGTGATCATCTCCAATTGTGTGATCAACCTCGCGCCCGACAAGGCCGCGGTGTTCGCCGAAGCCTTCCGGGTACTGCGACCCGGGGGACGCCTGGTGGTGTCGGACATGGTCACCGACGGCCCGCTCCCCGAGTCCATTGCCGATGATCCGGAGAACTGGGCCTCGTGCATCGGCGGCGCGCTCCCCGAGTCGGTCTATCTCGAAGGGATCCGTACTGCAGGCTTCGTCGACGTCGCCGTCCTCAAGAAGGAGGGCCGCAGCCCACTGTTCAGCATCACCGTGGAGGCGACCCGACTCTGATCGGGCGTTCGACCGCGATCCACTGAGACACATCGCGCTATGCCTACGCGGCGAAGGTACTGGCCGCCGGCTCGCCACTCCTCTCCGCGGTGTGGAGATGGATGACGATCACGATGCTGGTCACGGCCGCCCAAGCGCACCACAGGGAGATCACCTGGGTCGCCAGCAGCCAGGCGAGGACGGTCACCGCAGCCACGTTGAGCATACCGAACACCCTGATGTGACGGTTGCGGGACAACAACAGGGGACCGCAGGTGGCCACCACGTAGAGGGCGGTGAGTTGGCCGCCAAAGCTGAGGTGGACGTCGTAGGCGATGGTGCGCCCGGCGATTTCCGCGGTCACCGGTCCGGAGAAGAGGTTCGCCAGCAGGATCACCGCGACCACGGCTCCGAGGATGATGAAGGGAGCGATCGTCCGCCGCCGCCTCGGATCGGGCTCGAGCGAGAGGATCGCCAGCGGCACCACGACCGGTAGAAGGAAGGCGATGGTCAGGTAGACCCAGGTCGCCGCCTCTCCGAGGGCGGTCGGCACACTGCCATCGAGTCCCCACCAGGTAAACGCTTCGATCATCTGATGAACGCCGAAGATCAAGGGAAGTGCCGCCAGGCCGACTTCCCGCTTGTGGCGGACGTGACGGAGCGCATCGACGCCGACACCTCCGACCACCACGCCGGCAATCAGGTCGCCCTCAGCCGAGAAGCACATGGCATCCCCGCTCTAGCCGGCGTACAGGCTCACCCTGGGTCTTTCGGCGATGGTGGGGACCTTCCCTCGGTGAAGGTGACGCGGTATCTCACCGCGAACCTAGCCTGATGGCGACTCCTTTGAGCACTTCGGCCCCTGCCGTCGAGACCTGATGCCCGCAGGATTGGGGAAGAGCGGTTCCACTGGAGAGGCTCTCCTGGTGCCCGGCCCGCGGCTGGCCGCGAGCGCCCGAACCCGCGGTGGGTGAGGGCGACCGGAGACCGGGACCGATTGACCGACGACGTTCCGAGGTGAACAACATGGCCCAGCGTCTGAAGTACTTCGTTGGTGGGGAGTGGCGCGATTCGAGAACCGACGAGTGGTACCCGATCACCAACAGCAGCACCGGCGAGGTGCTTGCCGAGGCACCGCGGTGTACCGCCGCCGAGGTGGACAGCGCGGTGGCCGCGGCGAAGGAGGCATTCGGGCCGTGGCGTGACACGCCGCTCGCGGAACGCGTGCAGGTGATGTTCCGCCTCAAAGAGCGTCTCGAAGCCAACGTCCACGATCTAGCGGTTCTGTTGTCCACGGAGATGGGAAAGACGTATGCCGAAGCCCGCGGGGACGTCCTCAAGGCCATTGAGGTCGTCGAGATCGCCTGCGCCCTGCCGATGACGATGCAGGGCGACTCCCTGATGAACGTGTCCCGTGGGTTCGACACGGTGACCTACCGAGAGCCGCTGGGGGTTTTCGTTGGCATCGCCCCCTGGAACTTCCCGGCGATGATCCCGATGGGGTGGATGATGCCGCTGGCGGTCACCACCGGCAACACCTTCGTTCTCAAGGCGGCGTCGTTCGTACCGCAGACGTCGATGCGCATGGCCGAGCTCCTGCACGATGCCGGCCTTCCCCCCGGGGTGTTCAACCTGGTCACGTGCTCCCGGCACGAGGCCGAACAGCTGCTCGTCCATCCCGATGTACGCGGCGTGTCGTTTGTCGGTTCCCGGTCGGTCGGGCGCCACGTATACGCCACGGCCAGCGCGGCCGGCAAGCGGGTCCAGGCACTCACCGAGGCCAAGAACCACGCCCTGGTGCTTCGCGACGCCCCGCTCCGGGCGACGGCGCAGCGCGTCATCAACTCGGCCTTTGGGTGCGCCGGGGAGCGTTGCATGGCGCTTCCGGCGGTCGTGGTCGAACAGGCGATCGCCGACGAATTCGTGGCGACCGTCGCCGAGCTCGCCAAGGAAAGGCGGATGGGACCGGCTTGGGAGGAGAGCACGGAGCTGGGACCGCTGGTCAACGAGGAGCATCGCGATTTCGTGACTGGGTGGATCGAGAGATCGATCGATGAGGGTGCCGTCCCGGTGCTCGATGGCCGCAAGGTCACCGTCCCCGGATATGAGAACGGGTTCTTCGTGGGTCCGACGATCTTCGACCACGTCACGGAGGACATGTCCTGCGGACGCGACGAGGTCTTCGGGCCAGTCCTTTACATCAAGAGGGTCGCCGACTTCGACGAAGGCATCGAACTGATCAACTCCAGCGAGTTCGCCAATGGCGCCTCGGTCTTCACCCGCAGCGGCTATCACGCTCGCGAGTTCGCACGTCGCATCGACGCCGGAATGGTCGGAGTCAACGTAGGCATCCCGGTGCCGATCTCCGCGTTCTCGTTCAGCGGTCACAAGGACAGCTTCTTCGGCGATCTCCACGTGATGGGGCGAGACGGTGTCGCCTTCTTCACAGAGACCAAGGCGGTCACCAGCTACTGGTTCGACGCGGCCGACCTCAGGGGCGACAAGGTGGGCACCTGGGAGGGGACCATTTCGCGGACCTGAGCCTCAGCGGAGTACCGGCCTGCATCTCCATTGGGGTGTGCCAAACTCGCCGGGAGGCCAAGCCGACCGGCTTTTCGTATGTGACGCGCAAGGCCGGTGAGGTGTGATCTCCCATCACGACCGGATGGCCACCGTATTACGAAATCGGAGTGCCGCCGCGTTCCTGGCGGCGGTCGCCGAAGGGAAGATCAGGAACTCGCGGCCAGAGTGATCGGGAACTACAAACGAGGCAGCGAGTCCGCCCGACGGAAGTTGCCGGGTCGCTGAGCGACGGTTGTCATGGTCGTGATCCGGTTGTGCGGAGTCATCACCCGGACTGCGGCTACCATGGGTGGCGAGCACGCCGCCAAGCGCGTGTGCTGAGTTCTCGCTCCTCGAGATCCGACGAGCGAATGAGAGCGCCCCAGATCCGGTCTGCATGCGCTCCTCGACTCGGATCGCCCCGCCTTCCAGTTGGTGGCGGCCCGGCCGACCCAATTGAGAAGGCTCGCTAAGAGGAGTCCCGCCCATGGCCCGCAAACCCACCCGACCGACCAAGCGCCCGGCGCCGACCCGCAGTTCCACCGCCGGTAGTGCCCCTCCCCGGGAGAGCGACCGATCCGCCGAAGACCAGACCTTCCGTACCAGGGGAACGGTCAAACTTGTGTCCCGCGACGCCACGTTCATCGTGGAGACGGATCAAGGTCTTGAAGTGATCGCCCGAGCCGCCGGTCGCATGAGGCGCGGGCGCAAGATCCGCATTCTCGCCGGGGATACCGTCGATCTGGAGGTTTCTCTCTACGACCTCACCAAGGGCCGGATTCTCTGGCGGTACGTCTAGAGCGGGGCCGGCGGATGGGCGGCTGAAGCGCCGCCACCACCGATGTCTTCGGTCAGCGTTCTCACCCGGTGTGCGGCGCCGAAGGTCACCTTCACGCCGACGTAGGAATGTCCCGAAGCGATCGCGCCGAGCAGACTTGGCAGAGATCGATGGGGACACTATGGTTAACGACTTCGTTAACCATATGGTGAGCCTGCATGCCCAGCACCAGCCATCTCGATGGGGTATTCGACGCCCTTGCCAATGAGCATCGGCGGGAGATCATCCACGCGCTGAGCCTGCAGCCACGCTCGATCAGCGAGCTGGCCTACGAACGGGGCCTCTCCCTGCCGGCGATCCACCGGCACATCAAGGCGCTGGAGGAGGCCGACATGATTGTGCGGAAGAAGGTCGGCCGCACCAACTTCCTGGCGCTCAACCGCAAACCACTGCGGAACCTCCAGGACTGGGTACGGCAGTTCCATCCGTACTGGGGAAGCGAAACAGAGACGCTCGACAACTACGTCGAGCACTTGAGCAGACATCAGACCGACAACGAGGAGCAGCAATGAAGAAGTTCGTGTTCATATTCCACGGCATGTGGGCCGAGCCCACCCAGGAGGTCATGGACGCCTGGACCAACTGGTTCGCCTCCATCAGCGACCACCTGGTGGACAGCGGCAATCCGCTCGGGGAAGCGCGGGAAGTCACGCCCACGGGGACCCGCGATCTGGCTGCGGACATGGAACGGGCGAGCGGTTACACGATCGTGAATGCCGAGAGCATGGACCACGCGGTGAAGCTCCTCGACGATTGCCCCATCATCACCAGCGTACGGGTGTACGAAGCGGTGTCGATGTAGGCGGCTGGGACGCCGATTGCAGCGGCCCGATTCACCGGATGAGCCTCGCCAAGAGCTCCTCGTTGACCCGGCCGTCTCCCGCTCCCCGGATCGGGGTGATCGAGATCACGCCGTCGGCGGCGGCGGCGACGTCGGTGCCGTCGGTGGTCGAAGGGTCGTGAACGAGCCCGCCGTAGGAGTGGATGTATACCCCGGGTGACTGCTCGGCGAACAGCCGGTCGTATCCCGACTCGGCCACCCGGGTGCGTCGGCGAGGCGTGCCGAGGGTGGCTTCGTCGGGAAGTCCGATGTTGAGGATGTCTCCCGGGCGACCCGCTCCGAACGAGTCGGCGACGACCGCCGCCGCCACCCCGGCGAGCCGCTCCCACGTGGGTATGGCGGCCGGCGTGAGGATCATCTGCTTCCAGTCCCGCCACGCCATCGTGTGCGAGCCGGTGGAGAAGGCCATTCCCGGGACCCCGGCGATGGCCGCCTCGAGGGCGGCGCCCGCAGTGCCGCTCGACTGGAGATAGGCCGAGCCGTGGTTGTATCCGATGTTGATCCCGGACACGACCAGATCGGGGATGTGCTCGCTGAGGATGTGGACCCCCAACTGGACGCAGTCGGCGGGATAACCGCTGCAGGTGAACATCTCTGTTCCACCAACCACGACCGTCGACACCGTGACCGGGTCGAACCGGGTGATCGCCTTGGCAACCCAGGAACGCTCCCGGTCGGGTACGACCACCGTCACTGTGGCGATCTCCGCCAGCGCCGCCGCCAGCGAGGGCAGGCCGGGCGCTTCTACGCCGTCGTCGTTGGTGAGCAGAATGGTCGGCATCGGACGCACGCTACCGGGAACCGGGGCCGGCCCTGCCGCCGTCGTATCGGCGACTCGAACATCGGAAGGATCCAACCATATGCGCAAGCCCCTCGCCCTCCTCGCCTCGCTCGTCATGGCCCTCACCGCCTGCAGCGGGTCGTCGACGACCTCGACGACGTCCGGCGGCATCGATGCCTTCACGACGCGTTTCGACCCCACCACCATCAGCTTCGCCGCCCGGTTGACGCCGTTCACGGCCTGCGACGGCGTCCTCTCCTACTTCAAACAGGAGGCACTCGCCCGGGTCACAGCATATGGTCTCGAGGGCGGTCCGGGGCCGATCATCTACTTCCGCGATGGCTTTGCAGTCCCGGAGGCGGCGATGGGCGACGTCGTTACCACCACCATGGCGGCAGCCTTCGGTAGCAACGACACCGCCGTCGACCAGAGCGGCACCGGCAACGGCTTCTCCGGCACCAACGTCCAGGTCGCCGGAGTTGACGAGCCCGACATCGTCAAGACCGACGGCACCCGCATCCTCTCCATCGTCAATGGAGTGCTGCGGTACGTGGACGTGTCGAGCGGCTCACCGGTTCTGCTGGGGCAACTGACGCTCGAGGCGGGATGGGATCAGAGGTTCTTCGCCGACGGCGACCGCGCCTTCGTGTTCTCCAACGGCGACATGTACGCGGTGCCCTTCTTCGCCGAGGCCGATGCCCGGATCATGCCCCCGTACGGCAATGGGGGCCAGGTGACCATCGTGCAGGAGATCGACCTGGGGAATCCGGAGGCGATGAAGGTGGTCCGTACGCTCCGGATCGACGGGACCTATCTGAGTTCCCGGGCAATCGGCACCACCGTCCGGGTGGTGGTGTCCTCCTATCCGCAGGGTCTGCCGTTCGTCTACCCCTCCAACGATGGGGCCGCCGACATCGCACTCGAGACCAACAGGCGGATCATCCAGGACTCCACCATCGACAACTGGCTTCCCGGATACGTGCTGTACGACGGGTCGGGCGACGAGATCCACTCGGGACGGCTGGTCGAGTGCGACCGGATGAACCGCCCCGGCGACTTCTCGGGTTTCGACACGCTCTCCGTGCTCACGCTGGACCTCGGATCGGCGCTCGACGCCGGGAGTGGCACCGGCGTGATCGCCAAGGGTGAGACGGTCTACGCCTCAGCGAGCAGTCTCTATGTGGCCACCAACGTGTGGGTGCCCGGGGACGCCGCGGCAGACGCACTCGACGACCTGAACGAGCGCTACACGACCTCGATCCACAAGTTCGACATCAGCGGCACTGGTCAGGCCCGATATCTCGCTTCCGGAGCGATCGACGGCCATCTGCTCAACCAGTACTCGATGGACGAGTACGACGGCTTTCTAAGGATCGCCGCTACCGAGGGCGCGCCTTGGGGAACCAATGACACCACCAAGTCGCACATCGTCGTCCTCGCCGAGAGGGGTGGGGATCTCGTCGAGGCGGGCGAGGTGGGGAACATGGGCAAGGGTGAGTCGATCTACGCGGTGCGGTTCATCGGGCCGGCTGCGTACGTCGTGACCTTCCGCCAGACTGATCCTCTCTACGTCGTGGACCTGCGCGATCCGGCGTCTCCCCGGGTTGCCGGCGAGCTGAAGATCAACGGGTACTCCGCCTACCTGCATCCGCTAGCCAACGGAATGATCCTCGGCGTCGGACAGGACGCCGACTCGGACGGGCGGACCACCGGATCCAAGGCGACGATCTTCGACGTGTCCGACCCGTCCAATCCGCGGGTGGTTTCGTCGTGGACCCTGGCCGACTCCTACTCGGACGTCGAGTGGGATCAGTTGGCATTCCTCTACTGGGCGCCCGAGGACATCGTTGTCCTTCCAATGCAGTCATGGAGTTCCCAGTTCTTCGGGGCAGTGGTGCTCAAGACCGACGACGGCCTGCGCGAGTTCGGTCGGATCACCCACCACGTCGAGGTCACCGATGAACCGTCCGATTGTCGCGAGGTGCGACCGGACAGCTCCGATGCCGGCGTCGTCGTGCTGGTGTGCGGTGAGGGCGAGACCGACACTGTGCCCGGCTACTACTGCGAGCCCGGTTACAACGATGTCAGAGAAATCGAAGAGGGCTGGGGGATCGACGTCGGCGATGTCGGAGACGACGAGACCGTGTCGCTGTGCTGGCCCGACTACGAGCAGCAGGATCCACAGATCCTGCGGTCTCTGGTGATCGGCGACACCCTGTGGACGCTGTCGTGGCGCTCCCTCCAGGCAAACGCTCTAACTGACCTGGCGGTGACGGGCACCGTGGTCTGGGGGTGAGGCGGCCAGCCTCACCGCTGCCAGGTGCCAACTGGAACCTGGGAACCGCTCATCGAGGGGTTTGCCCTGCTCCGCGTATGGCCGCCGTGTCGTTGCTCCCGGGCGGGGACGCAGGGCAGAGCCGCGGGCCGGAAGACATCCGATCACACTCCCTCCACGACACCTGACACCTCCAAGCAG
>Ga0154791_131_pt6 | contig 33444 bp, 30 predicted proteins | sample Rifle2008BG16ft_FD_105799 | JGI IMG/M metagenome (GOLD analysis project Ga0154791, IMG submission 105799) | Actinobacteria bacterium RBG_16_68_21
CGTCGCCACCGCGCTGCCGGCCGGGGCGACGGTCGTGTCCCGATCCACCGGTACGGCTCTCGGTCCGGGGGACTCCGGAGCGGATGTGGTGGCGCTGCAGAGAGCCTTGCGCGCCAAGGGGTTCTACCGGGGTGCGGCGGATGGTGAGTACGGACCGACGACGGCGTCGGCGGTGGTCGCCTTCCATAAGGTGATCGACCGGGACCGGTCCGAATCGTGGCGAGCGTCGGACTGGCGCCGGCTTGACCGGTTCACGCCCACTTCGCCCACGAGGCGGCGCGGCGAGCCCGCCCGGATCGAGATCGACATCGGCCATCAGGTGCTGTATCTCATCGAAGACAACCGGGTGAAGGCGATTGTCCCAGTATCGACCGGCGGCGGGTACACGTACATCAGCGACCGAACGGGCGGTCCGGTGGTGGCCCGAACTCCCCGGGGCGATTTCGAGCTGCGCTGGTTCGGCCGCGGGTGGAACTGTGATCCGGTGACCGGATGGTGCGTGTACAACTACTGGTCGTTCTCGACGTACTACGGCATCCACGGCTATCGAACCGTTCCCCCCTACCCGGCTTCGCACGGGTGTGTTCGGTTGAACACCTGGGACGCCGACCGGCTGTCGCGGCACTTCTTTGTGGGGATGCCGGTGCACATCTGGGACACGGCCCCCTAGCGGCGTCGGCCCGCTTCTGTCCGGCTCCTGATCAGATACCCAGGGCGAGGGCTGCGGCAACCACCACCAGGGCGGCGACCGCGCCGGTGGTGGCCACCTGCCATCGCCGCCGGCGGACGGCGCCCGCTACCACGGCAGCCACCGACGTCCCGGCGCCGAGCGCAACGAGCCGGTGGGAGGCGTCACCGTCGATCCAGGCCGCCAGGCCAATAAGGGCACCGGTCGCGGCGGCACACCAACCGATGAGGGTCACCGCGCGACGGCTCCCCATCCTCGCCGCCAGCACCCGTTTGCCGGCAGCGGCATCGCTGCCCAGGTCGGGGAGCTCGAAGCAGATCATCATCGCCAGGTGGAGGGGTACCAATGCCGCCACCGCCCACCACAGGTCTTCGGTCAACCCGACACCCTGCGACCAGGCACCGACGAAGGGGACGAGCCCGGCCACCACGAGCGAGGTCGCCGGCTCGCCCCATCCGGTGGCGAGGAGGCGGACCGGGCGCGTCGAGTAACCCCAGGCGAGCCCGAGGGCGACGACGCCGGCGAGGGCGGCCGGCCGGCTGACCAGGGCCATGCCGCCGATGGCCGCCACGGCGAGCACCGTCGCCAGACGCGCCCCGATGAGCGCCGCCCGGGGCTGGATCCTCCCGGACTGGATCATGCCGCTTCCTCCCGAGAAGAGGGTGCGGTTGACGACCCCGACGTCCATCTCCGCGTCGGCGAACTCGTTGGCCAGTTGGGCGGTCAGTTGGATCGCGGTGACCATCATCTGGCCGAGCAGGTAGCGGCCGGCATCGATCGCCGGGGAAGCGCGCGATCCGAGGGCGAACAGCAGGACGCCCCCGAGGAGGAAGTGGGGTCGAGCGAGCCGCAGGTAGCGCCACACCCTCTCATGATGGCGCGAGTGTGGCCCGGACCTGATGGCCCGGGCCACCCGCGGTGTCGCTCAGCCGGTGACGGTCACGGTGCCTCGCATCCACGGATGCGGTATGCAGTAGTACGGGTACGTGCCCGGTTCGGTGAACGTGAACGTGAACGTCTCACCCTGGTCGAGGAATCCCGAGTCGAACCGTCCGTCGGCGGTGCCCGCCGACCCGTCCGACACACCTGAAGTGACCGTGTGGGCGATGGCGTCCATGTTGGTCCAGCGCACCGTCGTCCCGGCAGGGACGGTCAGGTCGAGTGGCTCGTAGGCGTGGTCGGCGTTCGCCGGGTCGAAGGCGCCGTCCGGGATTGCGACCTCGGCGCCGACCTCGCCGGCGATCGTCGTTGTCGTGGGGGTCCCGCCGCCCGATGCCGTGGCCGGCTGGACCACCCCGTAGAGCTCGGGTTGCGGATCGCCCTCGACCACGATCGTCCCCAGGGCGCCCTTGTAGAAGGTCCGCACCAGCGCATGGTCGACGAGGATGATCGTCGAGGGCACCAGACCGTCGAGTTCCACCACCGTTCCGCCGCCGGCGACCACCAGCGTCGACTGCGACCCGCGGATCGCTCTGTTGGCCGCGTGGGTGGCCGCTTCCGGGTACACCAGGTCCCAGTGCGACCCGATGGGGTGGAAGTTGGAATCGAGGTTGAGTCCCTGATTGACCATGTAGATCCGGGCGCGCTCTCCCACCGCCATGGTCAGGGTGTTGTCTCCCTTGAGGGCATCCGTCCTCCCGTTGAAGGTCACGTAGCGGGGCTCCTCCAGGCGGAGGGCCTCGGCATCGAAGGGAGCGATCCCCGAGGCATCGGGCTCCCCGACATACCACTCCGATTGCATGACCGCCCACTCGTGATCGACGACAGGGAGCGGTTCCTCGGGGTCGACGATGAACATCCCATACATCCCGCGGGCGATGTGGACCGGCACGTCGCCGTAGGCGCAGTGATACATGAACGCCCCCGGGTAGAGCAGCCGGATCTCGATCGTGGCCGTCTCGCCGGGGTTGACGGTGAGATCCTTGGCCCCGCCGCCCTGGCCGGTCACGGCGTGGAAATCGATGTTGTGCGGATGCGTATTCCCCGGGAGGTTGGTGAGGGTGATGAAGACCATGTCGCCGACCCGGCCGCGGAGCACCGGACCCGGGGACCCGCAGGTCACCGCCTCGTCACCGGCGATTCGGTATCCCCACATGTCCGTCGAGACCCCTGATGCCGGGTCGAGGGGGCAGACTCCTTCGACGATCTCCAGGCTCACCTGATACGACCGTTGCTCGCTCCTGGTGATCGGCGGCGGCACCGCCGGGGCGTAGGACACGTGGACCTCGTCTGCGGGGGCGGCCGTCAGGCTTGCCTTCGGAGTCAGCTCGGGTCGTACGCTCTCATCGACCGGGAAGGCCGACGCCTCGTCCCCGGCCACGATCACGAACGAGGCGGCGATCATCGCCGCCCCCACCGCCAGCGCGGCCCACGGCAGAACAGCTTTCCAGGTTCTCATCGATTCCTCTCCTTGACCGAACTTGCTGTCATCTTCCTGCTTCTCTTCTTGGGAACTGGCGACACCGGCTCGTCGGCGAGGCGCCGGAGCAGGGCGTCCCTGCCCGCCGACCAGGCGTCGTGCAGCGAGCACCGTGCATCGGAAGCGCACGGCCCGGCCCGGAGCACGCACACGCCGTTGTCCGTCGGTCCCTCGATCAGCTCGACGAGTTCGAGGATCGACCGGCGGGACGGCTCGATCGTCAGTCGGTAGCCGCCCCGGGGCCCCGGCTCACTGGCGATCCATCCGGCTTTCACCAGCGGCGTGAGGACCTGTGGAATGAACTGGGCGGTCGACTCGAGCCGGGCGGCGATTTCCGCCGCCCGGAGCGTCGCGGCTTCCCGATGGAGCAGCCGTACCGCCCGCAGGGCGATGTCGCTGCGGCGCATGATCTCCAATCGCATAGTCCATGAGTCTAGAACTCATGGACTGGTCCGCACCAATCACCTCAGAGGGTTCAGGCCGAGCAATCCCCGGAGCCGATCGAGAATCGGTCGATCACCCCGGACCCGACCGTGACGAATTCCCCGACCACGGCCCGATCGCAGGCCGTCAGGCGCAGCGCCCCGGTGTCGCGGTCGCCGAAGAAGAAGACACTGTGCGGATCGGGGAGATTGCCGGAGAGCGGCACGTTGGTTCTCCCGATTCCTACGGTCGCGTAGGTGATCCCATCCACCGCGAAACGCTCGTAGTTGTGGTTGTGTCCGTTCAGCACTAGGTCGGCCCCCCACTCGGCGAAGGGCCAGCGCAGCGCTGCCTCGCCGCGGTGATGGGCAGATCCGTACGGGGCGTGGTGGAACACCACCACCTGCCACGGCTCCGGGGAAGCCGCCAGGCCGGCCTGCAGCCATGACGCCTGAACCGAGGCCACTCCGATGCCGTCCGGTTCGAGTCCGTCGCTGTCGACGATGAACCAGTGAACCGGGCCGAGGACCACGTCGTAGTAGCGCTCATTCCCCGAGGACGACACATACCCGTCGCCGGGAAGGCTGAAGAATGCCTCGTAGTCGGCGAGGCCGGCGTCGGTGTAATCGTGATTGCCCAGCGCCGGGAAGAACCGATTCACGTCGGCACCCGGGCCGTAGTCCCCCTCATAGGAGCCGATGAAGTCGGCGAAGAACCTTCCCACCGCCGCGTCGTATCCGATCGACCCGTAGGCGTTGTCACCGACGGTCACCACGTAGTCGGGTGCCCAATCCTGGATCATCCCCGCGGTCGCTGCTTCCTCCGGGCCACCGTCGCCGTAGTCGCCGATCACCGCGAAGATCGTCGGCGCTTTAGCCGCGGTGGTCATCGGGGATGCTGTCGTGGAGGTCGCGGTGGGGACCGACGTCGCAGTCGTCGTCGTGGCGCCGGTGGTCGATGCCACCGTGGGGGGCGATACCGCGGTGCCCGCGGAGCACGCCGACGCGGCGATCACCCAGAGGGTGACCAGCCACGGTCGTCGGTCGGTTACAGCCATCGAACCATTATCCAACGGATCGGCATCTACGGCCCCTGCAGAGGACGGTCGCGCCCGATACTCTGCGGCAATCCGATCCGGGAGCCCACTTGGCATACGAAACACCCGCCGGGGATGCCGCCGATCTGTCTCCGGGAATGGTGACGGGGGCGGGCCGCTGGGCCGTCGGCGATGCCGACGGCAGCCGGTTCGCCGTCACGCGACGTTGTCGCCACCTCCTGGCCGATCTCGCCCACGGCTCGATCGACTCGGCGAACTGCCTGGTGTGCCCGTGGCACGGGGCTCGCTATGAGACCGACACGGGTCGCATGGCGTCGGGACCGCAGGGTTTCTACGGTCGAATCCCCGGTCTTGCCGATGCCCTCAAGGCCCTCACCAGGGTGCTACCCCTGGGCCGCGGGGAGGTGGTCGAGCGGGCGGGGAGGCTCTTCGTCCGGCGCGCCGGCACCGAGTGAGCGACCGAGCCGGCGAGGGCGGCCGCCTGCCTAACGTGCGGCGGTGCGCCGCGTCTGGATCGCCCTGGTCATCGCCTCGCTCGGCTGGGGCACCGCCGGCGTAGCCACCCGGGGGGCACTCGACGCCGGGCTCCAGCCGTTCGCCATCGCCACCCTGCGGGCTGCCATCGCCGCCGTCGCAGTGATCGGCTTCCTCGTGGTGCGCCGAACGGCGTTCCCCAGGGGGGTGGCGCTGCGCGTCGGGCTGGTCATGGGAGTGACCAACTTGGCCGTTCCCTATCTCACCGCCAACGTGGCCTTGCAGCATGCCTCTGCGGGCTTCGTCGGCCTGACCACCGCGCTGATCCCCCTCATCACCGCGGTGATCGCCCACTTCGTGCTCGTCGGTGAGCGATTGTCCGTATTCCGGTTGGTGGGCCTGGTGATCGGCTTCCTCGGGGTCGCCCTCCTCTTGTCCTCGGGGGACTCCGGTCTCGCCGAGGGTGGCCAGCCGGTGCTCGCCGGGGTGCTTTCGTTGGTGGGCGTGGTGTCGATCGCAGTCGGTGGCATCTATGCCAAGCGCCATGCTGGTGGGTACGACCCGTTCGAGGTGACCGGCGTCCATTTCGTCTCCGGCACCATCATCATGGCGGTCGCCGCGTTCTTCGCCGAAGGTCTGCCGGCCGGTATCGGGGGTGGGTCATGGGCGCTGCTGATCTACATGGGTCTGATCAGCACGTTCCTCCCGTTCACGTTGTATTACTGGATGCTGCGCCGGGTGTCCGCGACGTTCACCTCGATGGCCGGGTACCTCGTGCCTCCGATCGCAGTGTGCGCCGGAGTCGTGTTCCTCTCGGAGCGTCTCGAATCGGGAATCGTGTTGGCCGGGCTGCTGATCCTCGCCGGCGTCATCATCGGCGACCGATCCGAGCGCCGCGCCGTGTCCCCGGTTCCACTCGCCTAGGTGTGACAACCAAGGCGATGCCCTACTGGTAGGAGACGTAGACGACGGTCGGTATCAGGTCGAGCACCTCGCGGGGCGTGATCGGCCCCGGGAAGTCCTCGTCGTAGAAGTTCTTCCAGCCGAAGCGCCACCCTGCCGTCTGCCAGCCTTCGGTGATCACGGCCCAAGTCTTGTACTTGTCCGAGATCGCCCCCTGCCCGTCCATTTGAATGACCACGGCCAGCTCGGTGGGTGTTGCGATCTGGTCGCGGTCCTCCAGCATCGAGCTCCGGAACTGGTGGAGGAGGAGCATCTTCTGCGGGAGGTGGTTGTCCCGGACCAGCGTGGCGAGCCAGTCCACCACCGAGTTGACCTCTTCGGCGGAGACGTGGCCGATCTGGCGGAGGTGAACCTGGTCGGGCTCGAGGCGCCACTCCGGATCGAGGGCGAGGCCGACATTGGGCAAGAGGAGGAGCTCCTCGTAGAGCTTCGCTTGAGTTAGGAAGTCGCTCCGTCCCGGCTGCAGGTCGAGCAGGACATAGATCCCTTCCCGGGCGGCACGATCGACCCATGGGCGGAGGAAGTCGACTGTCATCTCATTGGAGTAGTTGTCGTCGAGGCCGGCATCGGCGGCGGCAACCGTGGCGATGATCTCGAACGTCGGCAGCACCGTGAGCCCGTCGGCGTTGTAGCCGGCGGACAGCTGACGGACCCGGTCGACTGAGCCATCGATGTCCTGCTCGCCGAGCACGCCCAGATCGACCGTCTGCGGATTGCCGTACAACGCCACCAGCCGCCGTCCGGGGAACATCAGGTAGCCGCCTCCCGGGATCTCGTCGTCCTGGAGGATCACCGGCAGCTGCCAGGTCGCATCGGGGGTCACGCCGATCAGCTGCACCTGCTTGGCCCCTCCCGGCACCAGTTGCAGGGTGTGGGCGACCTCGACGTTGGCCCGCAGATCCGAGCCGTCGACCACCGCCATGAGACCGCCGGTGGTGACGGCACTAACCGCGGCGGCGATGGCCAGCGAGGTCTGACCGGCATCGACCAGCCACACCGCACCGGTGGAACCCACCCCGGCGTAGAGCTCGGGGATGGCGACCGGGTCGGCAGGAATCGTCGTGCTGGTGGTGGCGGGGGTGTCGCTTCCCGGCGAGGTCGTCGTGGTCGTCGTGGCGGGCACGATCCCCGAACCCGCGGCGAGGCCGGCGATGGCGGCGACGACCGTGGCAATGCCGGGTGCCGGGGGAAGCACGATCTCGGTGGTGGCACCGACGCGGTCGTTGACCTCGGCGGCGATTTCTGGCGGAGTGCCCGTGAGCGTCTCGATGTCGGAGAAGTCGGGGACCTGCACCGTGTCGGTCCCGTGGCCCACCAGCCAAACCGTTTTCGGGGAGAGCCGGTCGATTTCGTATGCGAGCAGGCTCGAACCGGTTGCCGCGGCGAACAAGAGGGGCCCGTCGAGGTGAGCGGCGAGTCTGCCGGCGATGGCGACCAGATCCAGATCGGAGGCGGAGACGACGATCACGTCGTGGGCGCACACGAACGCGTTCTGCGAGATGCTCACCGATGCCGCCTCGATGTTGGCGCCGGTGACCCGCTCCGTGTCGGGGCTCCCGGCCCGTGCCGTGGGGACGACGGGGATCGAGGTCCGGCACGGTCGGAGGTCCTCGGTGGAGGGCGGCGTCGAGGACCCGTCTGCGTTCGTTGCGGTCGGGCCGGATGTCGTCCCCCCGCTCCCCCCGAAGCAGGCCGCGGCGACGAGGGAGAACGCGGCAATGGTCGCGGTGATCGGGAAGCGGCGCAGCTGACCCTCCGAGGTTCGTCGAGAGGCTAACCGGAGCCGGAACTCAGTCGGTCAGGTGAGCCGGTTGGTGAGGCGGAGCGATCGTCGGCGGCTCGTCCCAGACGTGGACCGGCATTCCGACGAAGAGCTCCGAGTCGAGCCAGTCGGAGTCCCACAGGTTCACCCGCGTGCAACCGTGTGATGCCGGATAGCTGGGGACCTCGCGATAGCCGTGGATGCCGTAGAACGGGGTAAACGCCCAGTAGTTGTAGACGCACCAAGTCGTCACCGGATCGCAGTTCCACCCCCACTGTCGCCACATCAGGTGGAAGTCGCCGTGGGGGGTGCGGGCGGAGACCGTCTGGCCGGACCGCACGCTGTGGTACGTGTAGTCGCCGGCGGTCGACACGGGAAGGATGCCGGTCACCTCGCCCTCACGGACGACGAACATCAGCTGTCTGGTTACGTCGATCTCGACGCGATCCGGCTCGTACCAGCGGTCGGGGATGCCCGGGTCGCTCGGAAGCGAGTCGAGCCGAATCCAATCGAGAGCGTTGAAAGTCGTGGTTCGGGGGAGTCCCAGGTACTTGTGGAAGGCCAGCACCGCGGTTTCCGTCGGTACGTCGAAGGCTCCCGTCGCCTCCGATCGGTAGAAGCCGGCCGAGGTGAGGGCCTCCTGGAGCCGGGTGACGTCCGGGCCGGCGACGCCCGGTGCCAGCCTCACCAGGCGGTCGAGCGAGCCGACGCCGAGCAATTGGTACGGCTCCTCGGCCCCGGCGCCGGGCACGACCAAAGCCGTGATACCGAGCATCACGGCGAATGCGGCGAGGCGGCGACGATGTAGCAAGGGCATGAGCATAGATCGGACGCCCGCAGAGTCGGGTTTCGCGTTTTCTAGTGGCGCGGCTGAGGAGCGGGGGTTGGCTCCGGCGGGACGTCCCACACGTGCATCGGCATGCCCACGAAGAGCAGGGGTTCGACCCAGCGCGAGTCCCGGGTCGTGATCCGCACACACCCGTGGGAGACCGGACGGTTGGGCACGTCGGGGTACCCGTGGATCCCGTAGTACGGGGTGAACGCCCAGTACTTGTACACGCACGTGGGCAGGCAGCTCCAGCCGAGTTGGTGCCAGTCGAGGGTGAAGTCGCCGCGGGGGGTCCATGCCAGCTTGTCCCGACGGAATAGCGGGCTGGGGTAGACGTACCCACCGCCGCTGGAGATGGGGAGGATGCCCGCCACCTCGAAGTTGCGAACCACGAACAGCAGCTGCCTGCCGATGTCGACCTCGACGCGGTCGGGTTCATCCCTCCACATGGGGATCCCGGGGTCGCTGGGCATGAAGTCGAGCCGAATCCAATCCAGGGCGCCGAACTCGTAGGTGGGTTCCAGCCCGAGATACGCGTGGAATGTCCTCACCGCGAACTCGGTCTGCTCGTCGTATCGGCCGGAGATCGGGCCGTGGTACATGCCCAGTCCGGCGAGGGTGTACTGCAGCCGGATGACCGCCGGGCCGGTGTCGTCGCGAGACAACGCCACCAGGGTGCCGTAGCCCTCGACCGGTGCCAATTCGGAGGCGTGCGCCGCCGGGGCGACGCCGGTGAGCCCGGCGACCACAAGGAAGGCGATCGTGAATCGGAGGAGTGGGCGTGTCATCGGGTGGCCGGGGTCATCGGCCTCCGACGATAGCGATCCCGCGATGGGTGGTGCCAGCAGTGCTTGCGCTCGGCCACCTGGTACCGTGAACCTCACCGCGGGTCGATGCAACCTCACCTCCCGCGGGATCCCTGCCGACACGGGCGGAGTCGTGCCGCGTCGCAGGCCGGGCTACGAAGAGAGAGGCATGGCTGCCATTACACCGCAGGTCGCGGGCTTCAAGGACCTAGGCGTGTCGGACGAGATCATCGGCGTCCTTGCTCCGCTCGGCATCACCGAGCCCTTCCCGATTCAGACGATGACCATTCCCGACGGGCTCGCCGGCCGCGATGTATGCGGCAAGGCGCAGACCGGGTCGGGCAAGACCCTGGCGTTCGGGATCCCGCTGGTGGAACGCACCTCGCCGGGCACCCGGGGCCGTCCCCGGGCGCTGATCCTGGTACCGACCCGGGAGTTGTGCCATCAGGTCGCCGAGGAGCTCGCCCCGCTCGCCGCGGTCATGGGCTTGGGTCTCGCCGCCGTCTACGGCGGTGCCTCGATGAAGGAGCAGACGGCCGCGGTGCAGGGCGGGGCGGCGATCCTGGTGGCGACACCGGGACGGCTCATCGATCTCGAGGAGCGCAAGATCGTGAATCTGTCCGACGTCGCCAGGGTCGTGATCGACGAGGCGGATCAGATGGCCGACATGGGTTTCCTGCCCCAGGTCCACAAGATCATGCGTGCCATCGGGGGCGGACATCAGACGATGCTCTTCTCGGCGACGCTCGACGGTCAGGTGGCGTCGTTGATCTCTCGTTACCTCACGGATCCCATCCGCCACGAGGTGGAGACCGAGTCGGACGTCGTCGACACCCAGGATCACCGGTTCCTTCTCATTCACCACCTCGACAAGCCCAAGGTGGTGGCGGCGATCACCAAGAGCACCGACCGGGCCCTCGTGTTCGTGTCCACCAAGCGCGGCGCCGACCGCGTGGCCGAGCAGCTCCAGAAGGAGGGGGTGCGGGCCGCCCCGATCCACGGTGATCTTCATCAGTCATTGCGTGAGAAGACCCTTGCCGACCTCATCTCCGGCGACACCCCGGTCCTTGTTGCCACCAACCTGGCCTCTCGGGGCCTGCACATCGACGACATCGACGTCGTCATCCATTACGACCCTCCCGCCGATTACAAGTCGTTCATCCATCGTTCGGGACGCACCGCCCGCGCCGGGGAGAGCGGCCTGGTGGTGACCCTGGTCGAGTGGGATCAGGTGAGCGAGATCGAACGGCTCCAACGAGCCAGCGGTCTCCACCAGGAGATAGTGAAGATGTTCTCCAACGATCCCCGGCTCGGCGACCTCGCCGGGTTCACGCCCGATCGGGTGGTGTTCAAGATGGGCAGCGATGCCGAGCTCTCCCGACGGGTACGGACCCGGCGGCGGCGGCGCTGAGCGCCCCGTCCGAGCAGGTCAGCCGGGGATGTCGTCCATCCCGCTGAGCGCGGTGATGTCGAGCGAGTACGTCGTTGCCGCGTCGTAGCGTTCCCACCCCAGGCTCCACGTGACCGTGGCCGACTCGACCTCACCGGCGTCCAGCGTCACTCCCCGCGCCCGCTCGAGTTGCGTGGTCCCCACTGCCAGCGGTCCCACGGGCGGCACCTCCCGTTGTAGGAATTGCGCAGACCGCCCCGTCGCCGAGAAGAGCTGACCCCGAAGGACGCCGTCGGATCCGAGAAGATCGACCGTCACCTCGACGAATGCCCGCACCGTGGGATCACCTTCGAGGTGCCACTCGATGAACCCCGCCTCCTTGCGAGCGGTGATCCGGTCGACGACCAGCACCGAAGTAGCCGAGCGAGTGACGGTGTCGCCCGACTGGGTGACGAGCTCGGTGACCAGGACGGTTTCCGGCAGGTCGACGATGTCCACCGGCAACGCGGCGATATCGAGGTGCGAGGTCGCCACCCTGGCCCCCGATTGGGCGGCGGGCGTCAACTCGACTGCGACCACGTCGGCGACGTCGATCGGGCCGCTGTCGAACTGGAGCGTCACCATTCCGGGTGCGGCATCATCGAACAACTCCGCGGCGTCGGTCAAACGCCTTCCATCGGCGAGGACCATGGTCCACAGTCCGAGGCTTCGTCTGCTCCCTCCGAGCCTTGTGGATCCGAGGGCTTCCCCCGTGGGTGCGGAGTCGTTGCGGTAGGCCGAGGAGACGCCTACGAACGTCTCCTCACCGCGCCGGTATATCCAGTCCGCGCGGAGGCCGAATTCTCGACCCACGTCGGTGTATCCGGGAGGGAATCGGGAGACGACCGCCACTCCCGTCGTCGTCGTGGTCGACGGCGGGGTTGGCTTCCCGGAAGCGGGAACCACCAAACCTGCCAGCGCTCCGGCGGCGAGTGCCACGGCGACGGTGCCGATCAGGGGACGAGAGTTGCGCCCGCCTCGTGCGGGGTGATCGTCCAGTGGCGAGCGGAGGATCTCGCGGAGCGCGTCAGACATGAGGCACTCCTTCCAGGGGGGTGATGGCGCCGCTGGTCAGCGGCAACCAGAACACCCCGGTGATCTGCAGCGTGATGGGGTCGGGAATGGCATCCCCGTAGTAGTTGAGGGTCCATCGCGAGCGGTTGCCGAAGTTGCTGCTGGTGTTGCCCCACCCGGGGCCGACACCCGTGATGGCGAGATCGGCCCCGAGACCATTGGTGGACGCCGTGGCCACCGAGCCGATCGTCCGGGTGGCGGTTTCGGCGACGACGAGCGCTCCGGTGCCCTGGGCTTGCACCGTGACCAGCGCCACCGTCACCCCGGGGGCGATTTCGTGGGGGGCGGTGTCGTCGGGGCTGAGGGTGATCTGTGTCTGCAGCGCCGATGCGATCCAGTAGGTGTCCAGGCGTAGACCGGTGATGTCCGCCGCGCTGGTGCCGACCGGCAGCACGAAGCGGACGCTGCCCAGATTCGAGGCGCCTTCCGAGCCGACCTCGCCTCGAGTTGTCAGCAGGGTCCAGCTCGCCGGAACCACTCCCACTGGGGGGTCGGGCTCGGTCGGGCCGATCGGGTGGGTGGTGAACTGCACCGCGACGTCTCTCCCGGTGACAGCGACCTGCTCGGGGATGACCGCGACGGGTCCGACGACGATCTCGGTACCGCGCACCCACACCGGCAATGTGGTGGTGGTCGTTGACGCGGTGTCCTCGGTCCCCGCGGTAGCCGCTCGGCCGATCCAGGCGCCTCCGAGCCCGACCGCGAACGAGGCCACGGCAGCTACGACGACTACGAAGACGCGGCGCCGATCCACACCGCGACGATACCGATCCGGCGGGGTACCCCGGCCGCCACGGCATAGGCCCGATCACTAGCCTGCGTGGCGATGCTCGATCGGTGGCACCGAAGCATCCTGCCGCTGGTGGGATCGCTCGTGTTCGCCGCCTGCAGTGGAGGCTCGGGAGACACGACCACCACGGCGGCGACCACCACCACCGCGCCACCGACCACCGAGGCTACCACCACGACGACCGAGCCTCCCGCTCCCAACGGGCCACCGATCACCTCCCTCGGTGACAACAACGCCACCGCTTTCGCTCTCCAATTCCTCATGAACTGTGCCGGGTATGGCCCGCTCGAGGTGGACGGCGTGTTCGGGCCCGCCACCGAGGCAGCGGTGCGGGCGATGCAGGCCGATATCGACCGCGAGGAGAGTGGGGCGCCCGACGACCAGACATTTGCGCTGCTGTCGCGGTCGTGCACGGAGTCGCGGCGGCTGTCGCTCGACGCCGGTGGCACCGAGGCCGTCGGCAACGTGTCGGCGTCGGATCCCGATACCTACTTCGTGCGGGCCGAGGCCGGCCAGCGGTTGGCGGTCCTGATCAGATCTGACGGGGGCGGCGCTCGCGCCGCGGTGAAGGGGGCCGATGGTGCGGTGCTGGCGACCCCAGCGACTGCGAGGGCGGCAGACATCCCCTCGACCCAGGACTACGTGGTCACCGTGGACACCGACGGAGATGCCACCACCTACTCGCTCCTCGTCGCCGTGGTGACACCCGGCACCGGCGGCGTCGCCGCGGCGGAGGCGGGGACGATCGTGGTCGGCGGCGACGAAGAGGCGGTGAGCGGCGTGTGCCTGGACACCACCGGCGACACCTCCTACGCCGCCGAAACCGGCAGCGGATTCCTGGTGGTCGCGGTTGGACACCCGGGTGGCTTCGCCATCACCAGGGGCGGCGTCGGAGGCTGGATCGAGTTCGTCTACCGGGACGGCTCTCCCGGATACGTCGGATTCCCCTCGGATCTGGATCTGTCCGTCGGCGGCCGGGTGGTGGGCACGGCCCGGGTGTACCGCAGCGATGGGGGGGCCTTCACCGAACCGGTGGATGTCGCCTTCGACTTCGCCAGGTCGGTCGTCCCTTGTGAGGGCGGTGCCGCCACGGCGATCGTCCTCACTCGCACCGGGCTCGGGGTCATCGACTTCGGTACGGAGCCCGACGAGACGATCGAAGCGGTGCGCGCCGCGATGCCGGGAGCATCCCCGACGGAGGACAGCGGGTGGATGGCCGTCGCCGACTACCAGTCGCCCTACGGCCTGTGTGGGAGCGACACCGGCAACGTGCGGATCGTGACCGTCGACAACCTGACCCTCTATTTCACCGATGCCGCCACGACCTGGGCGCCTCGGGGTACCAGGCACTTCGCCGGCTATCAGGCGAGCGATGGGGTCTTCCCCTTCACGACCCGCGGCGGTGTCGGGCCCGGCTCCACGATCGGCGACGTGCTCCTCGCACACTCCGACGGCGGGGTGGGCGAGGGAATCGATGGGGGATTCGACGTATTCGTGACCTCGCCGCTTGGCTCCGACGGTTGGCTGCGCGCCATCGCCTCGGAAGCCTCCGCCGCCGATGACCTGGCGGCGACGATCACCGCGGTGCGCGGCGGACGTTTCTGCGACCTCCCCCCAGCCGGCTGAGATCCGCCCGCCGTCCGTCGATTGGGCGGGCTTCTGCCCCGGGGAGCGTCGTCGGGCGTGCTCTACCCTTCCGTCATGGATCTCAAGACCCCGATGATCGACATTGGCCGGGTGGGGGTGTTCGGTTGGCCGTTCGTCTCCGCTCCCGCCGCCGAGGTACGGGCGGCGGCGCGCGCTCTGGAGGAGATGGGATACGGCGCCCTGTGGTTCCCGGAGAGCCGGGGTCGCGAGGCGTTCACCACCGCGTCGCTGCTGCTGGAAGCCACCGACCGGATCGTGGTGGCCACCGGGATCGCCAACCTGTGGGCACGCGATCCCATGGCGATGGCGACCGGCGCCATGGGCCTGGCCGAGTCCTCGGGCGGCCGTTTCGTGCTCGGTGTCGGAGTCAGCCACGCCCCCTCCGTGGCCGCTCGCGGCCACCGCTATCAGCGCCCGCTGGAACGGATGACCTCCTATCTCGACGCCATGGAGGCCGTGCCCGGTCCGATTCCCGGAGCCAGCGCCTCACCCCCGGTCGTCCTCGCCGCCCTTGGTCCCCGGATGCTCGGATTGGCGGGTGACCGCACCGCTGGGGCGCATCCCTACTTCGTGCCCGTCGAGCACACCTCCCGCGCCCGGGAGACGCTCGGCGACGGCGTCTACCTGGCACCCGAACAGGCCGTGCTGATCGAAACCGACCCCGCCGCGGCGCGCACCACTGCCCGCGCCCACATGGAGCGGTATCTGGCTGCCGACAACTACCGGCGCAACCTGCTGCGACTCGGCTGGACCGACGTCGATGTCTCCGGGGGAGGGAGTGACCCTCTCGTCGACGCCATCGTCGGCTGGGGTGATCGGGAGGCCGCAGCTCGGCGGATTCGGGAGCATCTCGATCGGGGCGCCGATCATGTGTCGGTCCAGATGCTGGGGGACGACTGGCTGGTCGAACTGGAGCGACTCGCCGGGATCCTGCTGTAGGCGTGGTCGGTAGACGGCCTAGGAGGTCAGGTATCGCAAGGCGATCGCCTCGGCGAGGATCGAGTTCTCCAGATCGGAGAGGTCAACGCTCTCGTTGGGCCCGTGCGACTGGCTCGTCGGGTCGGCGGAGCCGGTGAGCAGGATGGCCGCCGTCGGATACGCCTCGGCAAAGGCGGCCACGAACGGGATCGAGCCCCCGACCCCCATGTGCACCGTGTTGGTCCCGTAGGCGTCGGTGAAGGCCCTCTCGAACGCGTCGATCCTCGGGTCGTCTCCTCCGGCCAGGGAGAACGGACGGCCGCTCTCATGAGGCGTCGCCGACACCCGGGCGCCCCAGGCGGGACGTGACTCGATGAACTCGACGAGCGCCTTCATGGCGCGACCCGGATCGTCTCCGGGCGCGAGCCGCACGCTCACCTTGGCCCGTGCCCGGGGGATCAGCTGGTTGATGGCCCGGGAGAGTGGGGTGGCGTCGATGGCGAGGACCGCGGCGGCGGGATGGCTCCACATCCGCGAGGTCAGCGATCCCTCGCCGATCAAGCCGACCTCGGGGAGCACGCCCGCCTGGGCGCGCAACTCCTCCTCCGTCAAATCGAGCGGTTCGGATTCGTACGACACCAGGCCGGGGACGGCGACGTTTCCCTTGTCGTCGTGGAGTTGCGCCAGGATTCGGGCGAGCACGGTCAGGGCATCGGGGACGGCGCCGCCGAATTCGCCGGAGTGGACACCCGCCTTGAGCACGGCCACCTCGACGATGACGGAGATCAGGCCGCGCAACGACGTGGTGAGGGCCGGGGTGCCGGCCCGCCAATTGCCCGAATCGGCGATGACGATCACGTCCGCGGCCAGCAGCTCGCCGTACTGCGCGATCAGATCGGGGAGATGGTCCGAACCGATCTCCTCCTCGCCTTCGACGATCACCTTGATCCCCACCGGCGGTCTTCCCCCGAAGGCCCGGATTGCGCCGGTGTGGGTGACGATCCCCGCCTTGTCGTCGGCGGCGCCCCTCCCGTAGAGGCGCCCGTCCCTCTCCATGGGCTCGAACGGCTCACTGTCCCATCCGTCGTCTTCGCCCGGGGGCTGGACGTCGTGGTGGGCATAGAACAAGACCGACGGCGCGCCCGCTGGTCCGGCGATCGAACCGAACACCGCCGGGTGGGCGCCGTCGAGTTCGAGGAAGCGGACGTCGTCCATGCCGGCTTCGCGGAGGAGGTCGGCGGTGGCTTCGGCGGAGCGTCTCACCTGCGCCGGATCGAACCCGTCGGCGCTCACCGAGGGGATGCGGATCAGGCTCTCGAGGTCGGCCTTGATGCTGGGAAAGAGATCACTGACGGCTTGGCGCAGGTCTTCGTTCATGATGGCGACGATAGCCAGCCGGGGTCCGCCGGCGACCCGCCGCTAGACCGCCGGCGGAGTGGGGAGGGGCGAGTCGCTTCCAGCCCGACGGCGGGAGTCCTCGATCAGGTCGCCGGCGTCGGCAAGGGGGAAGTGGCACGCGACCGTGTGCCCCGGTCCCACCTCGCGGAGTAGAGGTTCCTCAGTGGCGCAGATCGGGAATTGCGCTCTGGGACACCGCGGGTTGAACCGGCATCCCGAGGGAGGGTTGATGGGGGAGGGCACGTCGCCCTGGAGGATGATGCGCCGCCTCGCCTTGGCGAGCTCCGGGTCGGGGATGGGTACGGCGGAGAGGAGGGTGGCGGTGTACGGGTGCTTGGGATCGCGATACACATCGGCCTGCGGGGCGATCTCGGCGATCTTGCCCAGGTACATGACCACGATGCGGTCCGACACGTGCCGCACGACCGACAGGTCGTGGGCGATGAACAGGTAGGTCAGATTGAATTCGGTCTGCAGATCCTCGATGAGGTTGAGGATCTGTGCCTGAATCGACACGTCGAGCGCCGACACGGGCTCGTCGCACACGATCAACCTCGGCGTGAGCGCCAGCGCCCTGGCGACGCCGACCCGCTGGCGCTGACCGCCGGAGAACTCGTGGGGATAGCGGTTGTAGTGTTCGGGACTCAGGCCCACTCGCTCCATTAGCTCTTGGACCGACCCCTTGATTCGGTCCTTGGCCACTATGCGGTGGATCCGGAACGGATCCCCGATGATCGAACCGACGGTCTTGCGTGGGTTGAGCGAGGCGTAGGGATCCTGGAAGATGATCTGCATCTGGCGACGGAGCGGTCGCATCTGCTTGCGGGAGTAGTGCGTGTAATCCTCGCCGTCGAATTCCAGCGTTCCGGCCGTTGCCTCGTGAAGCTTGGTGATGACCCTGGCCAGGGTCGACTTCCCGCAGCCGGTCTCACCTACGAGGCCCACGGTCTCTCCTGGATAGACCTCGAGGTCGACGTCGTCGACGGCCTGCACATCGCCTACCCGCTTCTGGAAGACGATTCCCCTGGTGACGGGGAAGTACTTTCGTACCGCGGAGACCTTGAGCAGCGGCCTCACCCCCACATGCTGTGTCGACGGTTGTGAAGTGGTCGTCATGTCTGCTGCAGCACCTTCTCGGTGAAGATCCGCTGCTGCTCTTCACTGGACAGGTGGCACGCCGCGGCGTGTTCGCCTTCTTCCAACCGCATTGTCGGAATCTCGGTGCGGCACACGTCCATCACGTAGGGGCAGCGTGGGTGAAAGGCGCATCCGGGCGGCACGAATATGAGGGACGGGGGCAGTCCCTTGATGGGGAGCAGCCGCTGAGTTTGCCCGGCGTCGAGGCGAGGAATCGACTGCAGCAGACCCCAGGTGTAGGGGTGGTGGCCGCGGTAGAAGAGGTCGTCACCCGTCCCGGTTTCGGTCACTCTGCCGGCGTACATCACCTGGATTCTCTCGCAGTGCTCCGCGACCACCCCGAGGTCGTGGGTGATGATCGCCACCGCGGCGTTGAACTCGGTCTTGAGCCGGTCGATGAGGTCGAGGATCTGGGCTTGAACGGTGACGTCGAGCGCGGTCGTGGGCTCGTCGGCGATCAACAGATCGGGGTTGAGTACCAGTGACATGGCGATCATCGCCCTTTGGCGCATCCCCCCGGAGAACTCATGCGGGTAGCGTCTCGCCGCCTCAGCCGGTTTGGGGATTCCCACCCGCCCCAGCAGGTCGACAGCCAGCCCCCATGCCGCCTTCTTGCTGGTCGCCTCGTGAGCGAGGACGGCTTCGGCGATCTGGTACCCGACGCGGTACATCGGATGGAGGGAGGTCATGGGATCCTGGAACACCATCCCCATCTCCTTGCCCCGGATGTGCCTCATCTCCACCTCGGGCAGCTTCAGGAGGTCGCGGCCCTTGAACATGACCTCTCCCTCGAGGTGGGCATCTCTCGAGGAGATCAAGCCCATCACCGTGAGGAAGGTCACGCTCTTGCCCGAGCCGGACTCCCCGACGACCCCCAGGGTCTCTCCGCGATGGATCTTGAAGCTGACGCCGTCCACGGCCTTGACCAAGCCGTCGGGCGTGGGGAATTGCACCTTCAGGTCGCGGACCTCGAGGAGGGGCTTGCCGTTGTTGGAGTCGTCTCTCGAGAAGCGGTGGGTCACGAGTACCTCACCCGCGGATCCAGGTAGGCATACAGGATGTCCGCCACCAGGCTCATCACGGCGACGGCAAGGCTGGCGAACACGACGACGTCCATGATGACCGGCAGGTCTCCGTTCTGCACCGATCGCACGACGTACGTCCCCAGCCCGGGGAGGTTGAATACCGTTTCGGTGATGATCGCGCCGCCGAGCAGCGTTCCCAGGTCGGCGCCGAACAACGACACCACCGGGGTGAGGCTGGCGCGCAGCGCGTGCTTGTAGACCACCTTGCGTTCTGACAGGCCCTTGGCGCGCGCGGTACGGATCCAGTCCTGACCGAAGGCCTCGAGCAGGCTGCCCCGGACCATCCGGGCGTAGAAGGCGGCAAAGAGTAAGGCGAGCACCACCCAGGGTAAGAGGAAGTGGAGGAACCACTGACCCACCCCCTCGGAGAAGGACGAATAGCCCGTCCCCGGCAGCCAGTGGAGCTTCTCCCAGAAGATGTAGAGCGCCATCAGGCCGAGCCAGAACACCGGGGCGGACACGCCGAAGAGGGCGAATCCCATCGACGCCCTGTCTTGCCACCTGCCCCGCTTCAGGGCGGAGGTGAGGCCGATCAACACCCCGAGTATCAGCCACACCACCGCTGCCCCGATGGCCAGCTGCATGGTGACAAATGCCCGCTCGAGGAAGTTCTCGCGGATCGGCGACCGGGTGACGAACGACAGCCCGAACCCGGGCCATCCGTACTCGTCCCCAAGGAAGATGCGCTTCACGAAGAGCCCGTACTGCACCCAGAACGAGTGGTCCAGGCCGAGGGACTGGCGCACCTCTTCGATGAGGCGTTCGCTCGGCGCGCGTCCGGCGAACAAGATCGCCGGATCGACGGGCGGGATGACGAAGAAGATCAGGAACGTGAGGAACGTCACCAGGATGACGACGAGCAGCACCCACATCAGGCGGCGGGCGATGTACCGGGCCATCTAGGGCATTCCTCGATCTCCGCTCATGGCTTTGTCGTCCAAGCAGTGATGGGGACCGCTCCGCACCTGCGGAGCGGTCCCCATTCACCGTTTCGGAACTAGCGCTGCAGTGAGGGGTCGACGGCGAGCTTGGAGAACGCCGTCGTGCCGGCGAACTGGTCGAAGTCCCAGCTCGTCACGGCCGGACCGATGGTGGTGAGAATGTTCGGCCACAGATAGGGAATCCACGGCACGATCTCTTCCATCATCTTCATGTCGAGAGCGTTCCAGCAGTCGAGTCCACCCTGCTCACTTTCCAGAGCGGCCAACTTGCAGGCATCGATGTCGGCATCGACGCTCACCGTAGGTCCGAAGACGACACCCAGCTCGGCGGCCTGCTCAGCGCTGAGCCCGACCATCGAGTAGTTGTAGTTGCCTTCGGCCTTGATGCCACGACCGTCGAACAGGAATCCGACGAATGAACTCGAGTCCGGGTAGTCCTTGCCCCACCCGGGGTTCATTCCGATCGGAATGTTGTTGGCGACGGTCTGAATGATGGTGTAGTGGTTTTCTGCTTCCTGGACCGCCACCTGGATGCCGATCTGAGCCAGCGAATTCACCACGACCGGCTCAGAGGCCGTCCAGTTCGAGCTGGTCCGATTGATCATCACAACGCCCGAGCACTCCGGAGCGTCACAGAGTCCGTCACCGTTGGTGTCGTACTTGGACAGCTTCATCTCTTCCATGGCCGCGGCCAGATCACCGCGGTGGCCCTCAGTGGCATACGGGTCGTAGTCGGCACCCAAACCAGACAAGCCCGGAGGCTGAATGTGGGTCGCCACAACCCCGCTGATGTCGCCGCCCCACGCCTGCAGGATTCCCGCCTTGTCCATGATCAGGTTGGCGGCCCTGCGGACATGCACGTCGTCGAACGGCGGCACCGTCAGGTTCATCGTGATGTACCAGGTCCGGTCATCTCCGCCCTCTTTGAGGAGCGGCGCCAGCGCCGGGTCGGTGGCATAGGCCTGGAGCACGTCCGCCGGGGGGTTCCCCGAGGAGACGGCGCCTTCCAGCTCGCCGGCACGGATCTTGGCGTAGATGTCCTGGACGTTGGTGTTCAGATCGATGGTGATCCGATCCACGTAGTTGGCCCGAACCGCCGGATCATCCGTGGCCGGGTCGTAGTCGGGGTTGCGCACGAAGTACGAGTGGTTCTCAGGATCGAATCCCGAGATGGGACCGGAGGCCACCAGAGCCTCACAGCTCGAGGCGTCCAGCTGGTCACTGCCCTCGTACATGTACGGTCCGCTCGACACCACGTATCGACCGTACTCACCGGCCTGCAGGAAGCATCCTGCGACCTCTTCGGGCATCGGTGACGTCGCCGGCATGGCGACGAGGAACACGAAGTCCGGGGAGACCTTGGTCAGATGGAAGACGATCGTCTTGTCATCGGGTGTCTCGATACCCGCGATCGAGTCCGGCAGGTCCGCGGACAGCGCCATACCGTCGATCAGGCCGTCGTAGTAGAACTCGTACTGGGCCACGACCGACTCGGTCGCCATCCGCCGGAAGGCGAACTCGACGTCCTTCGAGGTGATCGGCCGCGACAGCGGCGGGCCGAACATGATCCCGTCCTTCAGGGTGAACGTGTACGTCAACCCATCGTCCGAGATCTCCGGGAAGTCCACGGCGAGGTCTGGAGCGAGCGAGTTACCGTTCGCGCCACCCGTGTGGTAGTAGGTGAGCAGTGTCCGGGCGAGCAGGTTCGTGAAGATCCCGAACGAGATGCCCAGATACTCACCGCTCGGATCCCCGCCACTCGTGTAGGCGATGCCATCCGTCTCGATGCGGTAGGTGCCGCCCGGCTGAGGACCGGTTGTACCGGCGCTCGTCGTCGTTTCACCGGCCGCCGTGGTGGTGGTGGCACCACTCGTAGTCGACGTCGCCGCGGCCGTCGTGGTCGTTTCCGCCGAGTCGTCGCCACAGGCGGCGACGATCATTGCGAACGCCAAGAGCAGCGCGAGCGCGCCAAGAGTTCTGCGTCTCAAAGTATTCCTCCCATTTCGTTTCAATCAGGGTGCGATGGGTCTTTCACCGACCGCGATGGTCAGTTGTATCCCCTCGTCCGTTAACACGAGTTAAGCATGGCTGGCGTCCTGTCGGGCCTCCTTAGCGGCCGGTACGGGGATCGAGCGCATCACGCAAACCGTCCCCGACCAGATTGAAGGTGAGCGTGGTGGCGAGCAGAAAGAGCCCCGGGAAGAGCATCATCCACCAGGCCACCCGGAACACCTCCGCCGCCTCGGCGAGCTGGCGACCCCAGGAGGGGACGGTCTGGGGGACCCCGAGGCCGAGGAACGACAGCGCCGCCTCGAAGATGATGTTGGACGGGACCAGCAGCGTCGAATACACGATGATCGGCGCCACCAGGTTGGGCAGCAGCTCCCGGAAGATGATGGTCAGGTTGCTGGCTCCCACGGCGCGATTGGCGTCGACGAACTCCTGTTCTCGCAACGAGAGCGTGTTTCCGCGGACCACACGCGCGATGTTCGGCCAGCTGAAAAGGGCGATGACGAACACGACGAGTTGCAGGCCAGGCTTTATCAGCCCCCCGAAACAGCCCTCTGTGGATGCAGAGCACGCCCCGACGATGCCGATGGCAAAGAGCAGCAGAGGAAACGACAACACGATGTCGGTGGTTCGGGAGATCAGCGTGTCTCTCCAGCCTCCGTAGTAGCCGGCGATCAACCCCAGCGTCACGCCAACGAAGACCGCGAACCCGGTGGCCACCACACCCACGAGCAGGGAGGTTCGGGCGCCGTATAGGACCCGCACGAACAGGTCGCGGCCCGACCGGTCTGCCCCGAACCAGAACTGCTTGTTGGGCCCGAGGGGAAGCCCGAATTCGTTGACCATCTTGACCGGATCGTGGATGAAGAGGTCGTTGGGGCCGTGGTGGGCGACACGATCGGCGATCACCGGAGCGAACAGGGCGGCCAGCACCAACAAGACCAGGAACCCGAGGGCGAAAATGGCGACGTGATCCTTGCGGAAGCGAATCAGGAACAGCTGCCAGGGTGATCGCCCGACTATCGCGGCCGCGCCCACTTCCGGTTCGCGGGGTGCCTCCCCTTGTCCGAATGCGCTCTCGCGGGTCTCCACGCTCGCCGACCTTTCATGTCGGGGGTGATCGGTCCGGGAATGCTAGGCGTGCGAATCCCGGCCTGCGGCCGTCGGGTGGTCGGCGACCCGATCGAGACCGGCAACCTCACCGTGTCCAGCCGTCCGGCGAGACTACTCGGAGCCGCCGATGCCGGGGGACTCGCAACGTGGCCGCCAGCTGCCCGCCGCCAGCTGTCCGCCGCCATCCGCCCCGCCCCCAGGTCTCCGTGGGGTGTGCGCTGGCATGCCCGGCCTGTCGCGCGGTTAGAGAGGCTCACCAATTGCCGGGGCGATCACCTCGATGCCGGAACCCTCCAGGGCGGTGCTCAACTGCTGCGGCGTGCCGGCCAGGATCGGGAAGGTCCCCCAGTGGATCGGCACCACTGCCCGCACCCCGAGGAGGCGGGCAGCGCGAGCCGCTGCAGCCGGACCCATCGTGTAATGGCCCCCGATGGGGAGGAAGGCGAGGTCGGGGCGATGGATCTCGCCGATCAAGGCGAGGTCGCCGAACAGATCGGTGTCCCCGGCGTGGTACAGCTTCGGTCCGCCGGGAAGAGCCAGCACCCAGCCTCCCGCCTCGCCCCCGGGGACGATGTGGTCGTCCTCGGAGATCCCCGCCGAGTGCACCGCGGTCACCAGGGTGCCTTCGATCCCTCCTGGTCCTGAGACCGTGCCGCCCTTGTTGAGCCCGACGGCGTGCTCGACCCCACCGGCGGCCAGGTAGACCGCCACCTCGTGGATGGCGAACACCTGTGGGTTGTGCACGCCGACCAGTTCCAGGGTGTCGCCGAAGTGATCGAAGTGCCCATGGGTGAGGTAGATCGAGTCGACGCGCTCCTGGGTGTGCTCCGTGGTCGGGCAGGCGGGATTGCCGGAGAGCCACGGATCGATGAGTGCGACGGTGCCGTCGGCAAGGCGGATGCGGATCGCCGAGTGGCCCAGCCAGGTGATGACGGTGCCCTTGAGGTCCATTGCGCTCCCTTTCGCCTCTGGCTGGAGTCTACGGATGGGCACCGCGGGGCGGCCCTCCGTACACTGCCTGACCTACCGGAGGTGGAGATGAGTCGTGAGACCGCCGACGTCGTCATCGTCGGAGCGGGGATCATCGGGCTGTCGATCGCCCATCAGATCAGCCGACGGGATCGTCGCCGCGTCGTCGTGTTGGAGAAGGCGCCCAACGTCGCCGAGGGCTCCACCGGCGCCTCGTGCGCCATCCTCCGCCAGCGCTACACCCACGTCGAGGCGATCACCGTCGCTCGCGACGGTCTGCGAGCCCACCGCGATTGGGCGCGGTACACCGGGCTGGACGAGCCGCGGGCGCGCTTTCATCACACCGGGGTGTTGTGGATGATGAACGAGACCCCGCAAGCGGTCGAAGCGGGGCGGTCCCGAATGGCGGGGCTCGGTATCGGCGTCGAGGTGCTCGATGCCGCCGGGGTGGGCGAGCGGTTCCCGGCGCTGTCTGCCTGCAATGAGCCGTTCGATCTTTCCGGGGAGACCGAGCACACCTGTGTGGACCACGACACGTTCCTGTTCGAGACCGAGAGCGGGTTCTTCGATCCGGTGAGTGCGGCGCAGGATCTGCTCGAGGCGGTCCGCGGTGTCGGCGTGGATGTGCGATTCAAGGCCGCGGTCACCGGAGTGCGGACTTCGGGCGGCCGCGTCGACGGTGTCGATCTCACCGACGGGACCGCGATCGACGCTCCGGTTGTCGTCAACGCCGCCGGGCCGTGGGCGCCCCGCCTGGCGGCCATGGCCGGCTTCTCGTACTCGCCGTGGACGATTCATCCGATTCGGGCGCAGGTGATCTACCGGGAGTGGCCCCGAGACGTCGTGCCCGGCCCGATCCCGGTGGTGGCCGACTCGTCGGGCGGCATCTACTTCCGGCCCGAGGCCGGAGGGCAGCAGATCCTGGTCGGCTCGATCCTCGAGGAGGACGAACAGGAGGTGGTATCGGATCCCGATGTGTTCAACGGAAACATCGATGCCGCCTTCCGCGACGTGAAGATCCACGCGCTCCATCACCGGATTCCGTCGCTGCCCTATCGGGGACAGATCACCGGGGTGGCCGGCATGTACACGATGAACGTCGAGGATGTTCATCCGGTGGTGGGGCCGACGTCACTCGAGGGCTTCATCGTCGCCAACGGGTTCTCCGGCCACGGGTTCAAGGAGTCGCCTTCGATCGGCTCGATGGTCGCCCGCTTCATCACCGGCGCCGAGTCGGACGAGTGGGACACATCGGCGCCGATGGAGTTCTTCTCGATCGACCGCGCCCCGATCGTGCTCGACCAGAAGGCGGTGTTGGCCTAGGTGCCCGCCAGCCAGGCGCGCGACGCCTCCATCATCCTCGCAAAGCTGTCACGGTCGCCGGTGGCAACCCAGGAGGCCAGCTCGTCGAACTCCCGACGCACCGCCTCGTAGAGCTCCGGGGTGTTCTGGTTGATCCGCTGGATGGCGAAGTACAGGTCGGGATCCTCGCCGAGCACGGTGCGGGCGGTTTCGATCTGGGCGTGGAAGGTGGTGCTTCCTACGCGGTTCACATCGCCGAATCGTTCGGTCCCGGCGGCGAGCACCTTGGCGAACAGCAGATTCATCAGGTGGGAGAGGCCGAGAACGTAGGAGACGACCCGATCGTGACCCGCGAAGTCGAGGGTGACGAGCGTCGCCGCGGTGTCGGCGAACAAGCCCACCACCGCGGCGGTGGCATCGGGCCGGCCGCAGTCGCAGATGCAGACCACCTTGTCGGAAAGGGTGCGGGCGGAGGGGCCGAACATCGGGTGGATGCTGGTCACCGCCAGACCTGAGCCGACCGCTCTCCCGACGGAGTCGGTGAGGTGTCCCTTGAGGCTGGCGATGTCGCACACCACGCCGGGGAACCGCGCTGCGGCGAATCCGTGGATCAGGTCCGGCATGACCTCGGGTGGAGTCGCCAGGAAGGCGATCGAAGCGTCCACCTCCCAGGGTGCGCCGTCACCGCGGTCGACGACCGTGACCCGGTGTCCCTGGTTCTCCAGGAAGTCCACCAGCCACCGTCCCATCCGGCCCCGCCCCCCCACCACGGAGATGTGGCCGGCCTCACCGGCGTAGGTCGAATACGAGACTCGTTCCTGCTCGGCTCGGGAGGCGGTGATCAGGCCCTGCATCAGCGCCCGCACGGTGTCGGCGGGGAGGTCGAGGCGAGTTGCGGTCGCTGCCGCCCGATCGAGCACTGTGCGCTCCACGTCGTAGTCCCGCAGCGGCTCGCCGGCGGTGCGCTTCGCCTTCCCGATGGTGCGCGCTGCCTCGAGGCGCTCCGCCACCAGGCGGAGAATGCCCTCGTCGATCTCCCTGATCCGATCGCGCAGGCGTTCGAGGCCCTCCATGGGTGCCATGATGGCGCGGGCTTGGGGCGGATGCTGTGGCGGACTCGGTGGGTTACGTCGCGCAGCGACTCTTACGGGCGACCGGCGACGACGGGCGACTCGGGACGGGCGACTCTTGCTGGCGACTGGAGACTGGAAACTTCTTCGGGTATGCCTCACCTTGGCCAAAGCGGAGACGTCGCCTAGATTCGGTCCGTCCTGACCCGGGAGTGTGATCGTGTCGAAGAGGGTGGTTGGTGTTGTCGTCGCCGGCGCCGGGGTGGTGCTGGTCTTCATCGCGACGATGGCGGACATCATCGGGATCTCGTCCGGCGGCTCGGCCGAAATGTTCGGCAAGCGCCAGATCATCGGCACCGTCGTCGGCGCGGTGGTCATCGTCGCCGGGTTGGTGGCGGCATTCGCCTTCGGTCCGCCCCGCGCTCCGCAGCCGGCGCGCAAGCGCAGGTCTCGCCGCCCACCGCCCAGGACCTCGAGGCCGACCTAGGAGGACCTGCGATCCGCTCGCCCGCGAAGCGGCGGCTAGGCCCCGACCCCGGCGGCGCGCAACGCCCGCCACACCTTCTCGGATGTGAAGGGGGGGTGGGTGAGGCGGATGCCCACCGCGTGGTACACCGCGTTGGCGATGGCGGGGAGCGGGCCGTTGATCCCGATCTCGGCCACCGACTTGGCTCCCATGGGCCCGGTCGGTTCGTACGACTCGACGAGAAACACCCGGATCGGGGGCAGGTCCATCGTTCCGGGAATCTTGTAGCGGGCGAGGTCGGGGTTCTTCACCCGACCGAGACGGGTGAACTCCATCTGCTCGGTCAGGGCGTAGCCGATGCCGTTGGCGATCGCCCCCTCGACCTGCCCTTCGGCGAGGCGGGGATTGACCGCGGTGCCGCAGTCGACGGCCGCCACGAAGTCGAGCACCTCGATCCGGCCGGTCTCGACGTCGACGGCGACCTCGGTAAAGGCGGCCATGAAGGGCGGAGCCGACGACTCGGGGACGAACGACGCCGTTGCTGCGATCTGCGCGGGATCCGGCCCGTAGTAGGACCGATGGCCGATCGCCGCCAGGTCGACGCTGCGGCCGTCGGATGTGGACACCCGGGAGTCGGCGAGGACCAGTTGCTCGGGCTCGGTCTCCAGCATGGTGGCGGCGACGGCGACGATGCGGTCCCGGACTTCTTCTGCGGCCCGCTGCACCGCCCATCCGGACACGTAGGTGGTCGACGAGGCATAAGCGCCGGTGTCGAACGGCGTGAGGTCGGTATCTGAGGAGACCACCACGATCCTCGTGAGAGGCACGCCGAGGACCTCGGCGGCGATCTGGGCGAGGATCGTGTCCGAGCCGGTGCCGAGGTCGGTGGCTCCCACCAGCAGGTTGAACGATCCGTCGTCGTTCATCGCCACGGTCGCCGCCGCCATGTCCACGAGCGGAATGCCGGAACCCTGCATGTGCACCGACATGCCCACGCCGTGGCGGATCGACCCATCGCCGCGCGGCTCGGCACGCTTGCGCACCCAGTCGAAGCGCTCGGCCCCCACCTGGAGGCAGGCGTCGAGCTCACACGAGGTGATGATCTGCGGGGTGCCCTTGCGGCCCTCGCCGAGCTCTTCGAAGATCGGTGAGGTCTGCCCGGCCCGGATGTGGTTGCGGGAGCGCAACTCGACGGGGTCGATGTGGAGCCGTTCGGCGATCTCGTCCATCGCCATCTCGAGCGGATAGCAACCCTGGGTGCCGCCGTACCCCCGATAGGCCCCGGCCACCGGCATCGTGGTGTACACCGCTTTGCCGTCGAAGCGGACATGGGGGGCCTTGTTGTACAGGGGGAGCGTCTTCGACCCGGTGTTGGACATCACGGTGAGGGCGTGCGCGCCGTACGCCCCGGTATTGGAGATCGCTTCCATGTCGATCGCGTGGACGATTCCGTCCGACCGCGCTCCGAGCTTCACCCGCACCCGCATCGGATGGCGGGTCCGCGACGAGATGAACTCCTGGGAGCGGGTGAATTCGAAGCGGACGGGACGTCCGGTGCGGAGAGTCATCAGGGCGGCCACGTCTTCGATCAAGACCTCCTGCTTGACCCCGAAGCCTCCACCGAGGCGCGGCTTGATCACCCGGATGCGATGGATCGGCACGTCGAGAAGGCGGGCGACGATCCTCCGTACGTGGAAGGGCACCTGGGTGCTGGAGACCAGGGTGATCCTGCCTTCGGGGTTGATCGAGGACACGACCACATGAGGTTCGAGGGGGGCGTGTTGGGCGTATTGGGTCTCGGTGGTCGTCTCGACAACGACATCGGACTCGTCGAAACCGGCGGTCACGTCGCCGGCGATCGCCGACACCACCGATGCGATGTTGTGCTCGGCATCCCAGATGTCCAGGGCGTCCGGCTCGTCGTGGATCACCGGCGCCCCGGGGGCGAGGGCGGCGTCGATCGACAGGACCGGACCGAGGTCCTCGTACTCGGCGTCGATCAAGCCGAGTGCCCTCAGGGCGATCGCCGGGCTGTCGGCGGCCACCGCCGCCACCCGGTCGCCGATGAAGCGCACCTTGGTGTCGAACATGCGGGTGTCGTACGGGCTCGGTTCCGGGTGACCCTGGCCGGCCGTGGTGTAGCGCATCTCCGGGGTGTTGCGGTGGGTGAGGACGCAAGCCACACCGTCGAGCGCCTCGGCGGCCGAGGTGTCGAGGCGGGTGATGCGGGCGTGGGCCACCGGGCTGGTGAGCAAAGCCACGTGGAGCATCCCGGGGAGGTCGAGGTCGCCGGCGAACACCGGGCTTCCCGTGACCAGAGTCCTGCCGTCGATCTTGCGTTCGTTGATGCCGACGACCTTGAACTTGTCCTTCATGAGCGCCGCTCCAGGAGAGTGCCGGCGGCGGCGAGGATCGCCTCGATCGGCTTGACGTATCCGGTGCAGCGGCAGAACGACCCGGACAGGGCGCTGCGTACCTCGGCCTCGTCGGGTTCCGGATTCCGGGAGAGCAGGTCCACCGCGAGCATCAGCATCCCCGGCGTGCAGAAGCCGCACTGCACCGCGCCACCCTCGACGGCGGCGCTCTGCAGGGGATGCAGCTCGCCGTCGTGAGCCAGTCCCTCCGCCGTCCCGACAGCGGTGCCGTCGACCTGTCCGGCGAACACCAGGCAGGCGTTGACCGCCCGACCGTCGACGAGCACTGCGCACGAGCCGCAATCCCCGCGGTCGCATCCGTTCTTGACGCTCGTCTTGCCGATCCGCCGCAGCACGTCCATGAGGCTCTCTCCGGCGGCGATCACGACCGTGGTCGGAACGCCGTCGACGGTGAAGCGCAGGTTCACGGCAGCCTCCCGGCGATCTCGGCGAGGCAGCGGCGCACCAGCACGGCGGCAATGGCGCGGCGGTACTCGGCGGTCGCTCGATCATCGTCCCGGGCGGGGATCTCGGCGGCGGCGATGGTGGCCGCCGATGAGATCGCTGCGGGGTCGAGCGGACGGCCGTGGAGCAGTACCTCGGCATCGGTGACCGAAGCCGCCAGGGCGGGAGTCTCTCCGACCACGACCCGGGCCGCGGCCACCGACCCGTCGTCGGCGATGTCGATGCGGCACGCGCAGTTGAGGATTGCCAGATCGAAGTGGGTTCGGGAGAACTTGCGGAAGGCCGCCGCCGCCGGCCGGTGCATCGGGGGAATGGTGATCCCGGTGACGATGAGCGGGGTGCGGTGGGTTTGCGAGGCGTAGAAGTCGGCGAGCGGGCCGGCGCGCGGACTGCCGTCGTACCAGTTGATGGTGGCGTCGAGGGAGAGCAAGACGGGGATGACGTCCGAGAGGCGTCCCCGGGCGAGGTGCCCGCCGATCGTGGCGCGGTTGCGCAGCAGGGGTGATCCGACGAGCCGCAGCATGTCGGCGATCACCCCGTCGGCATGAGCTGCCAGCCGGGGATGCTCCAGCATCTCCGACAGCGTCGTGGTCGCGCCGATCGAGAAACCGTCGCCCGACTCGGAGATGCCCGACAGGGGGAGGACGGTGAGGTCGACCAGCGAAACCGGGGCCGGCGGCTCGTGAAGGATGACGTCGGTGCCGCCGGAGACGGGGATGGATCCCTGTTGGACGGCGACAAAGGCGGTCGCGATGTCGATGGGACGGATGAATCCGGATACATTGACGACCGACACACCACGACTCTATGTGGGCGAGGCGCCTGCCGTCGGGGTATTTCGGCCCCGGCTTGGCGACATCCGGCGGTAGTGGTGTGCCGGCGCCCGCGGGAGAGTGTTCGGACCGTCGACGGAGGTGGAAGAAATGAGAAGTTTCGCCGGTCGCGACATCCTGTCCTTGAAGGACTTCGAGCGCGGCGAGTTCATGCAGGTGTTCGAGGTGGCCGAGGACTTGGAGCCGATCGCCCGATCGCGGCGCAACGGCGATCTCCTCTCCGACAAGACGCTGGTGACCGCCTTCTACCAGCCGTCCACGCGCACCCGGCTGGCGCACGAGGCGGCGATGCACCGCCTCGGTGGGCATGTGCTCGGTTTCTCCGACCCGCGCATGACCCGGGCCGGCGACTTCTATCAGGAGTCGATCAAGGACACGGTCCACATGCTGGAGTACTACGGGGACGCCATCGTGATGCGTCACTTCCAGCAGGGCGCCCCGGCCGAGGCGGCACGGTGGGCGAGCGTTCCGGTGATCAACGCCGGCGACGGTTGGGGAGAGCATCCCACCCAGGTGTTGACCGATCTGTACACGGTGATGAAGGAGCAGGGAACCATCGATGGCCTGACCTTCCTGTGCATCGGAGACATGCGGATGAGGACGATGCATTCGCTCGGCTATGCCCTCACCCAGTTCGATGCAGAGGCGGTGTTCGTGTCGCCTCCCGAGATGTCCCTCACCGACGATTTCAAGGCCGAGTTGACCGATCGGGGCCTGGTGTTCCGCGAGGTGGAGCACGTGAGAGAGGCGATCGCCGAAGCGGATGTGATCTACATGGAGCCGGTGGTCCAGGCCGACTACACCAAGAGCCGCGACGAGGCCGGGGGCGACAAGGGCCTGACGCCGGAAAACTACCGGGTCACCCGCGAGCTGCTGAGGGAGGCAAAGGGCGACGCGATCATCCTGCACTCGCTGCCCCGGATGGACGAGCTTCCCCCCGATGTCGACGCCACCCGCCACGCCCGTTACTGGGAGGAGGCGTTCAACGGCGTCGTCATGAGGATGGCCCTGCTTGCGCTCGTCATGGGCGCCACCGAGTGAAGGGAGATTGATGCGCACCGGACTACGCGGTCGTGACATGATCACGACCCAGGAGTGGACCAAAGGCGAGATCGATTCGGTGCTGGAGGTCGCCCTCGATCTGAAGCGGCGGCGCGCCCTCGGCCAGCCGCACGCCCTGCTCGACGACAAGGTGCTGGCGATGCTCTTCTTCTTCTCCAGCACCCGTACCCGTGCCTCGTTCGAGGCGGGGATGGCGCAGCTCGGGGGCCACGCCCAATTCATCGAAGCCAAGACGACCCAGATCGCCCACGGCGACACCGCCAAGGAGATCGGGGAGATCCTCGGGCGCTACAACGACGGCATTGCCATCCGTCAGGTCGATTGGGGTGTCGGCAACCAGTACATGCGGGACGTCGCCGAGGCATCGCGGGTGCCGGTCCTCAACATGCAGTGCGACCGGTTCCATCCCTTCCAGGCGCTCGCCGACCTGCTGACCATCGTCGAGGAGAAGGGCGATCCGCGCGGCTTGACCATCGACGTCAGCTACGCCTACGCCGCCAGCTATCAGAAGCCGATGAGCGTGCCGATCAGCCTGATCCTCCTGCTGACCCGCTACGGCGCCAACGTGCGGCTCACCCGGCCTCCCGAGTTCCGCCTCCTCCCCGAGTACGTGGAGCAGGCCGCCGCCAACGCCGCCGCCGCCGGCGGTTCCTTCGAGGTGCTCGAGGACTTCGACGCCGGCTTCCGCGGCGCCGACGTCGTGTATCCGAAGAGCTGGGGATGCATGTTGGAGACGGAGGATCTCGCTGCCTCCGCGGAGATCTCCAAGAGGTACACCGACTGGATCGCCGACGAACGGCGGATGGCGATGGCTGCCGACGGTGCCATCTACATGCACTGCCTGCCGGCCGACCGGGGAATCGAGGTCGCCGATGCGGTCATCGACGGACCGCAGAGCGTCGTCTACGACGAGGCGGAGAATCGCCTGCACGTGCAGAAGGCCGTGATGGCGCTGACCATGTAAGGGGGCTGGGTGGAGGCCGTTGCTCGTCTCCGATGTCTCATCTGTGGACGGGCCTACCGGCCCGATGAGATCGCCTATGTGTGTCCCGATCACGGCCGGGAGGGAGTGGTCGACGTCGAGTACGACTACGCGGCGATCGGCGCGGCGTGGTCACCGGACACGCTGCCCGCGGTCGCCGGGATGTGGCGGTATCGCCCGCTCCTCCCCGTCGGCGAGAGATCGAGCGAACCGCCGATCCTCGTCGGGGGGACCCCGCTGATCGATGCTCCCCGGCTCGCCGCCGCCGCCGGCCTCGCCCGGGTATGGGTGAAGGACGAGGGCCGCCAGCCGACGGCCTCGCTCAAGGATCGCGCCTCGGCGATGGCGGTGGTCAAGGCCGCCGAACGGGGGATCGGCACGATCACCACCGCCTCCACCGGCAACGCCGCCGCCGCCCTCGCCGGGATGTGCGCCGCCGCCGGGGTACGGGCGGTGATCTTCGTGCCGGAGAGCGCCCCCCAGGCGAAGATCACCCAGCTGCTCGTCTTCGGCGCCTCGGTGGTGCTCGTTGCCGGCAGCTACGACCAGGCGGTGCAACTGTCGATGGAGGCCGCCGACCGGCGCGGCTGGTACAACCGCAACACCGGTTTCAACCCCTACATGACCGAGGGGAAGAAGACCGTCGTATACGAGATCTGCGAGCAACTGGGCTGGCACGTCCCCGACGCCATCGCCGTCGGGGTGGGCGACGGCTGCATCATCGGGGGCGTCCACAAGGGTTTGCGGGACCTGCTGGCTCTGGGCTGGATCGATCGGATGCCGCGCCTCATCGGTGTTCAGGCAGAGGGAGCGCAGTTTCTCGCCGAGGCCTGGCGTAACGGCGAGGATCCGTTCACCAAGCCGCCCGCCCCGGCCGACACGGTGGCGGACAGCATTTCGGCGGGCATGCCCCGGGAC
>Ga0154791_105_pt2 | contig 32898 bp, 33 predicted proteins | sample Rifle2008BG16ft_FD_105799 | JGI IMG/M metagenome (GOLD analysis project Ga0154791, IMG submission 105799) | Actinobacteria bacterium RBG_16_68_21
CCTGCCTGATCAGCCCCAAGCACTCGGCGTACGAGTAGCACACCGTTCCGGGTGCGGCGGCGACACTGAACATCGCCGGGACCCAGTCGCTGGTGCAGTACGAGCCGCCCTGCTCGACCGCCAGTGCGGTGAGGACCAGGAGGTCATAGGCGGTGTAGTTGTACACGTTCTCCGGCCCCAGGAAGTCGGGGTCGGCGGCATACGAGCTGTTGTTGAACGCTGCGCTGTAGGCGTCCCAGGCCGGGTTGTCGTTGCGGAATCCGGAGCTGATGAACCCGATGCTCGCCTGGGTGTCGACGGTCGCCCCGCCCAGAGTCTCGAGGAACTCCGGCTGTGACCAGCCGGGCTCACCGATCCAGTTGGTGGACAGACCGGCCTCCGCCGCTTCCTTGATCAGGGTGGCGGACTCCAATGATCCCGCCTCCATGATGACCGCATCCGGGTTCAGGTCGGCAATCTGCTGAGCCTGGGTCCGGTAGCTGTCCTGGGTGGCCGGAGCGTCGATGCGGGTGAGCAGTTCGATCCCACCGACGACGGGAACCGCGGCCTCGGCCGCATCGGCAGCCAGCTGGAAGCCCTCCACCTGAGTGGCGAAGATGACCACCGTCTGTGCACCGATCATCCCTGCGTAGATCGTGGCCTCGGCGCCCAGTCCGGCGTCCGGGCCCTGTGCCCGGAAGATCGGCTCGGCAACGTCGCCGCCGATGTCGAAGGGGATCGAGCCGCCGTGGACCGTAGGTCCGAGCGGCGAGTCGTGCTCAGCTTCCCACTCGATGAACCAGCTGCGGTAGGGGCCGTAGCCGTGCGCCGGGCTGATCAGGATGTCGATCCCGTCTTCCTCGATCATCTTGTGGGCCGCCGCCGCCTCACCGACCGTGCCGATGTCTTCGGCGATGAAGTCCCAATGCCGTCCCAATGGTGGGTCGAGATTGATGACTTCGTCAATCGGGAAGGTGAGGCTTCCGGTGAGCATCTTGCCGTAGGGAGCGAACTCGCCGGTGTAGTAGGCGAGCTCGCCAGCAATGACGTTGTCGGTGTCGGTGGCACACGGAAGCGCCGACGCGCCGGTCGTTGCCGTCGTGCCGGCCGTGGTCTCGGTCGAGTCGTCGCCGCAGGCCGCGGCGATGAGGGCGAACACGACCAGGAGCGCCACTCCCGGCAGCACCCTGATTCTTCTCTTCCTCATATCTTTCCTTTCCTGTTCTCCGTTGTCGCGGTCAGATCTGGTATCCCTCTTTGAGTATCTCGGTGGTGACGCTGGAGGCGTCCATGACCTCGGAGGCCTCCCCCAGGGTGAGCACCATCACCCGGTCGGCCACCTCGAGCGCCTTGGTGGCGTTTTGCTCGGCGAGCACGATGCTGACGTTTTGATTCCGGTGGATGTCCCTGATCCTGTCGAAGAAGTTGTCCACATAGAGGGGGGACAGACCCGCGGTGGGCTCGTCGAGGAGCAGCAGTCGGGGATCCTGCATCAGGGCACGGGCGCAGGCGACCATTCGTGACTCACCGCCGCTGAGCGTGCCCGCCAATTGGTGGCGACGCGCCCCGATGTCGGGGAACAACTCGACGACCTCGGCGAGTCGCTCGTCCCGGGCGCGCTCGCCGATCATCGCCCCCACGTAGAGGTTTTCCAGAACGGTGAGATCGGGGAAGAGGCCCTTCTCTTGCGGGACGTACCCGATACCGCGCGCCGCGCTCACCCAGGGCGGCGCGTGAGAGATGTCCTGACCGTCGAACCACAGCTCGCCGGCGGTCAGCGGGATGAGGCGGGCGAGCGTTGCCAACAGCGTGCTCTTGCCGGCGCCATTGGCTCCGAGCACCGCGAACACCTCGGGGCCGACGCTGAGGTCGAGGCCTTTGATCACCGTCACCCCGCTGTATCCGCTGCGGATTCCCCTAGCGTCCAACATGGCCTTCACCCAGGTACTTCTCCACCACGGTTGCGTGCTCCCTGATCCAGGGCGGGTCTCCCTGGAGGACGACGCGCCCCTCTGCCATGAAGTGGACGTAGTCGCTCAGGTTCCAGATCACGTTGAGATCGTGTTCGACGACGACCACCGACACATTCTCCTCGGTCGCCTTCTTCTTGATCAGCTCCATCACTCGGTCCCGAATACCCGCCGGGAGGCCGGCGGTGGGCTCATCGAGCAAGAGGAGCTTGGGGCGCAGCAGCAGGCAGCGGATGATGTCGAGCAGCTTCTTCTCGCCGGCAGACTTGGCGAATCCGAAGGGGTTGTCGAACGGGAAGAGGTTCAGGTACTCGTCGATCTCGTCGCCGTATTCCGACCACACGTGTGGTTCGCGGAAGATCTTCAGGGCCCGCTCGTCGTGTGCCTTCGAGGCCGCGAGAAGCAGGGAATCCCAAATGGTCAGCTGATCGAAATCCTGGATCACCTGGTTGGTCTTGACGACGCCGCGGCGGGCGATCGCATGGGGTGCCTTCGACGAGAGCACGACGTCGGGGGCACCGGTGCCGGTCGAGAAGGTGACCCTGCCCCGATCGAGGCTGATCGAGTGCGTGACCATGCGCATCAGGGTCGTCTTGCCGGCCCCGTTGGGTCCGATCAGGCCCTCCACCGGGTGTTTCCCCAGGGTGAGGTCGGCGACGTCGACGACGACCCGTCCGTCGAACGACTTGACCGCGTCCTGGATACGGACACTCGGCCGCGAGACGGGCACGGCCGCGCTCTCAGTCATGGGCCGGCCTCCGCACCGTCCGATCCCGGCGCATCCTGCCCAGAATTCCCAGGGGCCGGGTCATGAGCACGAGGATCAGAGTGGCTCCGTACAGCATTTCGCGAATCACCGGCAACGACTGCCGTCGCCACTCGGTGGGGAACGGGATCCAGATCAGGAATACCAGTTCGAAGAGCACCCCCACCAGAACCACGCCGACCACCGCTCCCCAGGCCCGGGCCTGGCCGCCCAGCACCAGCCCCACCATGGCGGCCAGGGTGATGCCGATCCCTAGCTCCACCGGCCTGATGTAGTGGAGCATCACCCCGTACATCCCGCCGAGCAGGCCCATCGCTGCCGACCCGGTGGCGAACATCACCATCTTGGTACGGAACGTGGGCTTGCCCAGGCTGCGGGCCAGGGCCTCGTTCTGACCGGTGGCGATCAGCAGCCGGCCGTACGGGGAGCGGTGGACCCGGATGACGTAATAGAGGATGAGCGCCACCACCACCGTGGTGATCCCCAGCCACAGCAGGGTGTTCGCCTTGATGGTGCCGATGTCGTAGGGGAAGTCCGTGGTTCCCATGCCCTCGGCTCCCCCGGTCCAGGTCCGGTTGGTCTGGGACAGCCCGTAGACGATCGCGGCGAAGCCCAGGGTGCCGAGGAGGATGCCGTCGGCGTCGAGATCGACGATCAGCCAACCCACCAGCAGCCCGGCGATGCCGGCGATCACCGTCCCGAAGAGCAGGGAGGCGAGGACCGGGGCAACCATCCCCCAGCTCTCCGGCCAGGGGAGGTGGACCAGGAAGATCCCGAAGGCGTACATCCCCACGCCGTAGAAGCCGACGATGCCGAAGTTGCCGATCCCGGCCAACCCCATCTGCAGGTGGAGCAGCAGCGCCAGCCCCACCGTGGTGACGATGAGGATTACGATGGTCACGACGTACTGGGTGAGCCAATCGAGGTTCACACCTACACCTTCCCCGCCTCGGCCAACCGATTGCCTCGCACCTTGAGGATCACCATGAACAGGGCGATCACGATCACCTGGGCGTAGACCGGGGTGGTGTTCAGCCCGGGCATCAGTTCCAAGAAGGAGAGCACCACTCCGGTGGCCAGGCCGGCGATGATGACCCCGCCGATCCCCCTCGCCCCCCCGATGAGCACGACCAGGAGGATGAAGAGGAACTGATCCCACCCGAGCCATGCCCGAACCGAGGTGTTGACCCCGTAGAACGCCCCGGCGGCTCCCCCGGCCACACCGGCGAGGAACCAGATGAGCACCGTGACCGCCAGGGGGTTGATGCCACTGACCTGGGCGAGGTTCTCGTCACCGGCCAGTGCCCGGATCTGGATCCCGAGCCGGGACCTGCGAATGAACCAGATGAGCAGGAAGGCGATTCCCAGCGCGCTGACCAGCGCGGTGATCCGGAAGGGGCTGACCCCGACGCCCAGGACTCGAAGACTCTTCTGAACCGGCACGTCGTAGTAGCGGAACTCGAAGCCAAAGATGAACTGGATGCCGTACCGGAGGAAGACCGAGAGCCCGAAAGAGATGATGATCATCTCCACCACCCCGACGTTGCGCTGCTTGGCCGGCCGGAAGATGGCGAAGTAGGTGAGCACGCTGAACAGGCCGGTCAGAGCGATCGTCGGGATCAGCGTGAAGTAGAAGTTCAACTCGAACGTGGTGTTGACCCACATTCCGATGTAGGCGCCCATGGTGACGGTCTCGGCATAAGCGACGTTGATCAACCCGGTGAGGCGGTAGAGGAGGGCGAAGCCGATCGCCGCCAGCACCAAGGGAGCATCCGAAACCGTCCCGATCACCAGGGACTTCCGGGCGAGGTCCCAGGTGGCGACGAGAACGATCAAGGCGACGACAAGGACCGACCATCGGGCGATGGGTTTGTTGATCTCGGCGAGCCGGGCCATCGGGCCCCGCCCCCTGCTCGGGCGATCCGGAGTTTCTCGACTCAGATCGGGTTCAGCCGTCACCCTGCCTTCTTCCAGAGCCAGCCCGCAATCCTCGTTGATTGATTATCGATCATACGTGACCGCCAAGATCACCGTCAACCGCACCCGCCAAGAGGGTGTCACCCGCCATCCCCTCCCTGCCGGCCGTGATCGGTCATCGATGACCCGAAGGTATCGGTCCGGCAGTCCCCGCAGACAGAGGACTCAGTCCCACGCGGAAGGTCCTCGGCGCGGACCCTGGGCAGGGCGCCAAGTCGCCCGGCGGTACGCTGTCGGGAGCCCGTCGATCGTCCGCGGCAAGCGCAAAGGACCATGGCGATGAGCGATTCGGTCGCAGCTTCGATCCCGGCCCTTACCCGGGTCGTCCAGCGATTCGCTCGTCCCCGCCTGGACGATGTCGCCGGCACGATCGGAGCCCAGTTGGAGCGGCCCGAGGTGTCGGCGACCCTCGAGGGAGTCCGTACGGTGGCGGTAGCGGTGGGAAGCCGCGGCATCGCCGGCATCGGGGGCATCGTGAGGGCCCTGGTGTCCGGGCTGACCGGGCGCGGCCTAGAGGTGTTCATCGTGCCGGCAATGGGGTCCCACGGCGGCGCCACCGCGGCCGGCCAGACCGAGATCCTCGCCCACCTCGGGATCACCGCGGAGAGCATCGAGGTGCCGATTCGCGCCTCTATGGACGTGATCGAGATCGGTTCGGTTTCCTCCCCCCACGGTCACGACGTTTCCCTGGTGATGGATGCCCTCGCCTGGGACGAGGCCGACGTGGTGATCCCGGTGAACCGCATCAAGCCGCACACCGGGTTCCGGGGTCCGATCGAGAGCGGGATCTGCAAGATGCTCGCCATCGGGCTGGGCAAGCACGCCGGTGCCCGTCGCCTCCACGACGAGGGCTATGAGGTTTTCGACCGGCTCATCCTCGAGGCGGGGCGGGCGATCCTCGCCACCGGGCATGTCGCCTTCGGCGTGGGCGTGGTGGAGAACGCCTACGGCGAGGTGAGCCTGATCGAGGCGATGCCGGCGGATCGGGTCGTGGAGCGTGAGCAGTGGCTGCTGGAGGAAGCGCGCCGACTCATGCCCCGGCTGCTCATGCCCGAAGTCGACGTGCTGGTCGTGGAGCGCTTCGGTAAGAACCTCAGCGGAGTGGGGATGGATGCCAACGTCACCGGGCGTGGGGAAATGGGGGTGGCGCTCCCCCGATTCGACGGCCCCATCATTGGTCGCATCGTGGTACTGGGTCTCACCGCCGAGACTGCGGGCAACGCCCACGGGATCGGACTCGCCGACGTGATAACGCGACGCGCCTTCGAGCAGATCGATCTGGCAGCCACCTGGGTCAACTCGGTCACCGCCGGCTCACTCGCCTGCGGGCGGATCCCGATCGCCATGCCCTCCGACGACGAGGCGATCCTGGCGGCCGTCCACTCCCTGCCCGGCGTGGCTCCCTCCGACGCCCGGATCGTTCGTATCAAGGACACTCTCCATCTCGGCGAGATCGCCGTGTCGTCGAATCTGGTGGAGGTCTGTCGATCCACCCCGGGTTGCGAACCGGCCGGCGTTTGGGACGGCACCTGGAGCGGATGACCGGCGCAGGCCGAGGATGGGCCGGATGGCCGTGACCGCAGCCATCGGGAGCATGGTTCACTCGGGGTGACCACCCCGGGAGGACCCGATGACCGATCCGGAGCTGATTGAGCGAACCCGCTCCCTGTTTCTCCGGGATGACAACACCTACGGATGCGCCGAAGTCGCCCTGGTAGCGCTGTCGGAGTGCTGGTCGCTTCCCGAGTGGGCCGACTCGTCGGCGGCCATGGCTCTCAACGGTGGCGTCGCCTACTCGGGTGGCACGTGCGGGGCGATCACCGGGGCGGCGATGGCGGTGGGCCGCCTCGCCGAGCAACGCACCACCGACCATCGCCAGGCCAAGACGATCGCCCGGACGATCATCCAGGGGCTGATGAAGGAGTTCGCCGACGGATACGGCTCCACGGACTGCCGCCACCTCACCGGGTACGACATGACCACCGATCATGAGGCCTTCATCACCAGCAACATCTGGCGAGACGTCTGTATGCGGCAGCTCGAATTCGCCGTCGATCGGTTGGCGCCCCTCGGTGATCCGAGCGTATGGGAGGCCGAGGTGGCGCGTATCAACGCTCTCCAGCCGGGGGCGGAGGAGTGAGTGCGAGGTGGCCGTTACTCCCACGACACCAGGGATTCTGCAGGTTGACGGGCCTATCGCGCCCGCGTATCGTGAAATAGTCGATAATCGATGATCTACGGTTGAGAACCGGGAAAGGCCTCTGATGGTCAAGGCGGTGCGACGCGACGAGGCCCAGGTCTTCAATCTCCCCGGACGGGACTGGCTGCTCTACGTGGGACCGGAAACCACCGGGGCCGCCAACCTGACGGTGGGCTGGGCCACCTTCCCCGCCGGTTCGGCGCCTCCGGGGCACGTCCACCCCACCCAGGAAGAGACCATCTACATCATCTCCGGATACGGCCAGTTGGTCACTCCCGACGGCACCGTCGAGCTCGAGCCGGGAACGGCGGTCTACATCCCGATCGGGCTGCACCACGCCACCGTGTCGCGCGGTCCCGGACCTCTGGAGATGGTGACCTCGTTCTCCCCGCCGGTGGTGCCGGGTTCGTATGAGGATCCGGCGCGCAACGAACCGTGAAACGAGGCTCACCAGGAGGTAGTGCGTGAGCAAACAGACCACCGTGGCCGGTCCCGAGGTGACCGAGCTCGAAGACCTCGCCCGCCGGGCCAGGGCGCACATCGTACGGACCATCGCCGGCGCCCACGGTGGCCATCTCGGTGGTCCGCTATCGGTCATAGACCTGTTGATCGCCCTCTACTTCCGGGTGTTGAACATTCGACCCGATGAACCGGATTGGCCCGACCGGGACCGGTGTGTGCTCTCCAAGGGCCACAGTTCGATCGCGCTCTACACCACGCTGGCGATGCGGGGCTACTTCCCCATCGAAGAGCTCGGTACCTTCGATGCGATCGACTCTCGGCTGCAAGGGCATCCCGACATGACCGCCACCCCGGGGATCGACATGTCCTCGGGCTCATTGGGCCTCGGCTTCTCCGGCGCCCTGGGCATCGCCATGGGGGCACGGGCTGCCGGCAAGGACTTCACCACCTACGCGGTCCTCGGCGACGGGGAGTGCAACGAAGGCATTGTCTGGGAAGCGGCCCATGCCGCCCAGCGATACGCCCTCGACAACATCGTGGCGATCGTCGACCACAACAAGCTGCAGCAGTTCGGCTGGCACGGCGACACGCTCGACCACCGGCTGTCGCCCTACACCGGTAGCCAGTTGGTCGATCGCTGGTCGGCCTTCGGATGGAAGGTGTTCGAGATGGACGGGCACGACATCGGTGACGTCCTCGCCACGGTCGCCAGGGCCCGGGATCACGTCGGCGGTCCCGTGGCGGTCATCTCCCACACCATCAAGGGCAAGGGGATCTCGTTCATGGAGAACAACTATCAGTGGCACGCTCGAGTGCCCACCGCGGAGGAGCTCGCTCAAGCGCTCGCCGAGCTGGGGGCGACACCGGCGGGAGGCCGCTCATGACGTTGACCAAGGGCAAAGCGCTCCGGTTTGTCTTCGGGGAGACGGTGGCAGAACTGGCCGAGACCGACCCGCGGATCGTGGTGCTCGACGGTGACCTGGGGAGCTCCACCGGGGCGTACATATTCGAGCAGGCGCATCCCGATCGCTTCTTCCAGATGGGGATCGCCGAGCAGAACCTGCTTGGAGTCGCCGCCGGGATGGCCACCGTCGGGTTCGTCCCGTTCGTGTCCACCTTCGCCTGCTTCGCCGTCGCCCGGGCGCTCGACAGCATCAGGGTGCTCATCGCCCAGCCCCGGCTCAACGTGAAGATCACCGGCGGCTACGCCGGGCTCCTCGCCGGCATGACCGGCAAGACCCATCTGATGTTCGACGACGTCGCGGTGATGCGGGCGTTGGCCAACATGGTCGTGGTCGCCCCCGCCGACGAGGTGGAGGCCCGCCAGGCGATCCGGGCGATCGTCGATTACCAGGGTCCGGTGTACTTGCGCCTCACCCGCCAGGACAGCCCGATCGTCTTCGACGACTCCTACCGATTCGAATTGGGCAAGTCCACCATCCTCCGCGAGGGTGAAGACGTGACGGTGTTCTCGACCGGGGTGCAGACCACGCGGGCCTACGAGGCCGCCCTCCTCCTCGCCGACGACGGCATCGAGGTGCACCTGGTCCACGTGCCGACGATCAAGCCGCTCGACGAAGGCGGAATCGTCGCCGCCGCCCGGCGGACCGGCTTCGTGGTCACCACCGAGGACCACACGATCATCGGAGGCCTCGGCGGGGCGGTCGCCGAAGTGCTTTCCGATCGTTACCCGGTACCGGTGAAGCGGCACGGTCTGGCCGACACCTTCGGCGAGTCGGGGCCCGACGACGCCCTGCTCGACAAATACGGGATCTCGGTGGAGAAGACCGCCGCCGCCATCAAGGCGCTCGTTCGGGACCGGGGGAAGAGCGGTGGAACGGCCACACGGGTTGCGGTGGAGGCCGCGCCGGACACACCCGGCCGACCGGGAGTGACTGACAAGGAGTGAACATGGACGTCCTGCAACGATTCCGTCTCGACGGGAAGGTGGCCGTCGTTCCCGGCGGCGGCGGCGCCATCGGCTCGGCGCTCGCCAAGGCGCTTTCCTCGGCGGGGGCGTGCGTCACGGTGGTCGACCGCGCCGCCGAGGCGGTCGAGGAGACGGTGGCGGTGATCTGCGAGGGAGGCGCCAATGCCTTGTCGGTACCCGGAGACATGACCGTCGAGGCGGATGTCGATCGGGTGATTGCCGTGACCCTCGAGACCTACGGTCGCCTCGACATCATCGTCAACGCCATCGGTGGTGGGGCCGGGAAGGTGCTCTTCGATGCTCAGGTGTACCCCCGGGCGGAGTGGGACTGGATCTATGAGCTGAATGTGCGCAGCACCCTCTTGCCCACCCAGGCAGCGGTGCGAGCGATGATCGCAGCAGGGCGCGGCGGGCGAGTCGTGAACATCTCCTCGGTACGCGGTCAGCTCGGCATCAACGCCGGCTACTCGGCCTATGTCGCCGCCAAGGGCGCGATCAGCTCGCTCACCCGGCAGTGGGCCACGGAGTGGGCCAAGTACGGGATCACGGTGAACGCGATCTCCCCGACGTTCGTCGACACCCCTCAGGTGGCCATGCTTCTCGGCGACCCGGCTTTCAAGGAAGCCCTGGTGGCGAGGATTCCGATCGGGAGGGTGGGCACGCCGGATGACCTGTTCGGTGCGGTCCTGCTGTTTGCCTCGGATGCCGCCGCGTTCATCACGGGGCAGATCCTCACGATCGACGGCGGGCTGACCGCCACCCAGTGACCGGTTACCGCCGGGGGGACCCGGCGAGGGCGAGCGACCGGCCTCGGCCGGCAGAAGGAAAGGGAAGATGCAGAACGTCACCGAGAACGTGTTCACCGACGTCACGATCAGGGGCTGTAACCCGAGCTTCGTGGTCACCTCGGATGGCGTCGTGTTCATCGACACCCCGCAATTGCCCACCCGGGCGGTGGAGATGCGGGCCGCCGGCGAGAAGCTCGGGCCGATTCGCTACCTGATCAACACCGAGCACCACGTCGACCACATCTTCGGCAACTACTACTTCAAAGGTGCCGGGCCGGTTATCGCCCATCGCGGGGTCGACGAGAACTTCATGGTGGTCGGTCCCGACCTGGATCCATTCGCCTACGCCGCGGAGGCGATCCCCACCGACGATCCGGAAGGGGCGGCGATCTTCCCCGACAAGGACGTGTACTTCCAGGATCCCAACCGGCCCAAGATCGTGTTCACCGGGGACGTCACGCTCCGGGTCGGCGATCACGTCTTCGAGTTGATCCACACGCCGGGCCACACCCCCGGGCAGGTTGCGGTCTACGTTCCCCGCGAGCGGGTTGTCTTCACGGGCGACACCATCTTCAGTGAGTGCCAGACCTGGCTGCACACCTCGAACGTGGACCAGTGGCTGGTGGCCCTGGAGCGAATCCGCCGGCTCGACGTCGATCACATCGTCCCGGGACACGGTCCGGTGACCACCAAGGCGTACCTGGACGTTCAGCGCAGCGTGCTCATGGAGTGGGTGACCGCGGTGGCTGTGGCGGTGGCCAGGGGCTGGTCGCGTGAGGAGACCGTCGAGCGAGTCAACTTCGCCGACCGGTACCCGGTCGACGTCGGCCAGGGATACATGATGAATCACATCCAGACCAACAACGCCGGAGCGCTGTACGACCGGCTCAGCGTGGTGAGGAAGTAGGGCGGTCGAGCGAGCCGACCCCGTCCCCTCCGGGTGGCCAAGGGTCGGCACCGATCGACTCGGGCAACCATCGACCGGCGCCGGCAAGGAGCATCGGATGAAGAGATCCGCAATCGCACCGTCGCAGCTGCCTAAAGCAGACAAGCTGCGCATCGCCTTCGCCTTCTACGGCGCGGTGCTCCTCGAGGGGGTGATGCTCGCCTCGATCGGCCCCACGATCGACGCCCTGGCCGACAACAGCGCCTCCACCACCGAGCAGATAGCCATCTTGTTCACCGCCAACTCCCTGGGGTACATCGTTGGCTCGCTGCTTGCGGCCCGGCTCTACGCCCGCCTCCCCGGCAACCGCGTCCTGGCCGGGGCGCTGGTGTGGATGGCGTTGCTCACCGCCACCATCCCCTGGCTGGGCAGCCTGTGGCTCATGATCGGGGTGTTCGCCCTCATCGGTCTGTCGGTGGGCCTGCTCGACGTCGGGGGCAACACGCTCCTCGTGTGGCTCTTCCGGCGAGACGTGCCTCCTTACATGAACGCCCTCCACCTCTCGTTCGGGATCGGCGCCTTCCTCTGTCCGCTGGTCGTGGACCGATTCGCCGTCGGCGGCGGCGATGCCACTCGGGCATTCTGGCTCTTCGCCGCCTTGATGATTCCCGTTGCCCTGTGGCTCACCCGGGTGCCCAGCCCCGACAGCCCTCCGGAGACGGCCGAGCCCACTGCCGGCACCGCCATCGTGAGGCGCTACGCCTACTTCCTGGCTCTCATGGGACTGCTGTTCTTCATGCATGTCGGCGGCGAGCTGGCGTTCGGCGGCTGGATCTTCAACTACGCCGATGAACTCGGCTTCGGCAGCCAGACCACGGCCTTCTTGATCAACTCGATGTTCTGGGGTGGGTTGGTCGTCGGGCGGGTGATCGCCATCCCGCTCTCGCTGCGGTGGAGCGCGCGGATGATGCTGCAGGTAGACCTGCTCGCCGCCGTGGGATTCATCGGCCTGATCTGGCTGCTACCCGACTCGGCGGCCGCGCTGTGGATCGGTACGGTGGGCTTCGGAATGGCGATCGCCTCGGTGTTCGCCAGCTGCATCAATTTCACCCAGGAGCGCATGCCCGTCTCCAGCCACGTCACCGCCATCTTCTTCATCGGGGCCAGCCTGGGGTCGATGAGCCTGCCCTGGCTGATCGGTCAGTTCTTCGATCGGCGCGGCCCGGAGGTGATGATCTGGGTGGTCGGCGGGGCGATTCTCGCCGGGCTGGTGCTGTTCGCCTGGATCCAGGTCCATGTCGGCCGCCGGATGGGAATCGTGGCGAGGGTCGACTGACGCCATGGCGCTGCGGATCGACGACCGGGTTGGTGGGGTGCGGCCCGGGGACAATGGCCGGCGATGAGCGACTACCACCTTCACCTGTTCCCCCACCGTTCCGACGAGTCGACTCCGCCCCCTCCCGAGCACATCCCGCTCGACCACATCGAGCGGTTCGTGACCGAAGCGGCAACGCGCGGTGTCACCGAACTGGCGTTCACCGAGCACTTCTTCAGGTGTGTCGAATCTGCCGATGCCCTCGGTCCGTTCTGGGAGGCGGCGCCCTCCGCAGCCGGCGCGCACACGGCGGCGAATGTGCGCGCCGATCGCACCATGTCGCTCGAGCGGTACGTCGAGGCGATTTTGGGTGCCAAGGACGCCGGCCTTCCCGTATTGCTGGGACTCGAGGTGGATTTCGTACCCGGCACGATCGAAGCCGTTCTCGACGTCCTGGCCCCATATCCCTTCGACATGCTGATCGGCTCGGTCCATTGGATCGACGGGTGGTGGTTCGATCGGAGGCACTCGATCGAGGAGTGGGAGAGGCGCGGTCATCGCCGGGTCTACGAGCAGTACTTCGGGTTGGAGACCCTTCTGGCGGCGTCGGGAATGGTCGACGTCCTCGCCCACGTGGATCGGGTCAAGTACCTCGGTCATCGGCTGTCCGAAGAGCCCGTCGACCTGTACGGGGACCTGGTGGCGGCGGCAGCCGGGAGCGGAGTCGCCGTCGAATTGTCCAGCGCGGGACTGCGCCACCCGGTCGGTGAGGCATACCCGGCTCCCGTGTTGCTCGACATGTTTCGCCGCGGAGGACTCGACATCACCCTCGCCAGCGATGGTCATCGACCGGAGCAGGCCGGTTGGGGACACGATCAGGTCGAGCGGATCGCGCACGCCGCCGGATTCACCCACACCGCCCGCTTCCAGGCACGGCGGAGGAGCCTGGTCGCGATCGAGTGAGGGTTGGGGGAGGGCGGGGGTGGCTCGGGACTCCGACGAGAGTTGCCAAGACAGCTTGTCGACTCTCGATGGTTCGACGCCGATGGCACATTGACGACTCGACGGGTGTTGGGAGCGATCAATCCGACACCCGTCGAGTACCTCACCCGCGGGTCGCGGCAACTTCGTCCCTGACCGTGCCGTCGGAATGCGACGTCGCGGTCCGATCCCTCCAAATCGAGCCAGGCCGAGGAGGAGATCAAGTGCCTCGGGGACCCTGTCCGGAGGCCGACGCCGGCTCGAATGACGAAGCGTTTCTCACGGCTCGACGATGACCTTGAGGGCGTCGTCGCGGCGCTCATCGAAGGTTGCCAGCGCCTCGCCGAACCGGTCGAGGGAGAAGGTGTGGGTGTGGATCTCGCTTACGCGGATTCGCCCGTCGGCCACCAGTGGGATCACGTGGCGCATCTCTCCCGCCGTCGCCCTCACGCCCACAAGCTCCTTCTCGTAGAGCACGAGGTCCTGCAGAGAAAGGGTGACGTCATCCACCGGGATGCCCACCGCGGCGATCCTTCCGCCCTTGCGCAGCATGGCGATTGCCCAGCGGAAAGAGTCGGCGACACCGGCGCAGTCGAGCACCACGTCGGCTCCCCGGCCGCTGGTTACCGCCGCGGTGGCGGCGACAGGATCCTCGGATGCATAGTCCACCACCTCGTTCCCCATGGCCTGTGCCTTGCCGAGCCGTCCCCCGCGGCCGACGACGATCACCCGGCCTGCCCCCATTGCCCTGGCGGCATCGGCGGCGAGCAGGCCGATCGGCCCGGGCCCAAGCACCGCCACTGTGTCCCCTGGTTGCACCCCGCCTCGCCGGGCGGTGTGCAGGGCGATCGAGGCCGGGTCGAGCAGCGCTCCCTGGGCGAAGGTGAGCGTGTCGGGGAGGTGAAACACCGATTTCAGCCCATGTACCACGAACTCGGCGAAGGCTCCCTGCCAGGTGTGCCCGTAATGGCGGTGGACTGTGGGGTCCCCGTAGTTCTCACACAGGTTGTAGCGGCCCTCGATGCAGGCCCGGCAGAAGCCGCAAGCGTCGTGTGACGTCCCGGAGACGCGGTCTCCAACCGACCAGCCATGGGTTGCGGCGTTCTCCCCGAGGGCGACCACCTCACCCGCCCACTCGTGCCCGGGGATGAACGGATACGCCGGTGGCCAGAATCCTGCATAGTCGCCCCTGACCAGGTGGGAGTCGGTGCCGCAGATCGAGGCTGCCCTGACGCGACAAAGCAGCTCGTTTCGTTCGGGTGTGGGCGCGTCGACGTCGCGAATCGAATAGTCGTTTGGTGCCGCCAATACCAGCGCCTTCACGGCTCGCTCAGACCACCGCGAGCGGATCGACCATCGACCCGGTGGCTCCGCGGATCTTTACGGGCAGCATCACGAAGAGGAACTCGTACACGCGATCGCGGGCGATCTCTTCCAGGTACACGCTCTCGAGGAGGTAGATCCCATTCTCGATCAGCAGTTTCGTGTGGACCGGCTGCGGGTTGGCGGGGGTGCCTCGGTCGGGGGCGGGCTGGACCTCGTAGGTCTCGGTATCGGTCCCGGTGGCGACCACACCTTGCTCCAGCAGCCACTCGGCAGCCGACAGGTCGGGCCCGGCGGTCTTGTGCTTGAGCATCTCATCGGCGTCGGGCCAGTACTTCAGGTACCCGGTGCGAATCAGCACGACGTCCCACCGGCGGACCTCGACCCCCTGTGCCTCGGCGATCGCCTGCAACTCGTCGGCCCCGACCGGCTCCCCGGCGGGCAGCGCGTCGATGCCCCGATGCGTCGGCGGATCGAGCAGCACACCTCGGGTGAAGAACGGTGGCAGCTTCTCGGCGTCGCCGACCAGCGGGCCGTGGTCGGAGAGATGCTCGCCGGTGTTGCCTCCTCCGTACCAGTGGTTGTCGTCGCCGATGGTCATGTGACCGAGGGCATCGACGTGGGTGCCGGAGTGTGAGGTGGCCATGACGTACTCGGCCATGTACCCCAGCCCGACATCGTTGGGAGGCCCCCACGGCTGAGCCTTCTCCGCCTTGATCCCCGGGGGAGTGCGGTAGTTGAGCACCTGAAACGGAGGATGACCGGGGAACAGCGGCATCCCGGGGAACCGGGAGGCCGCCAGCGAGTAGTACTTGCCCTGGGTGACCATCTGGGCGGCGGCCACCATCGCGGCCGGGGGAATGTCCTTGACGGGACCGACGTGGCGATACTCGGTCATGTCTTCTCCTTCATCGCTCGCCAGACGTTCTCAGGAGAAAGCGGCAGCCGGCGCACCACGGCGCCGGTGGCATCACGGACCGCGCCGGCAACCGCGGGCGCGGTACACAGGAGGCTGCCTTCGCTGATTCCTTTGATCCCGTAGGGGCCGGGTCCGTCGGCATTCTCGATGGAGAAGCTGTGGAGCTCGCCGGGAAGGTCCAGGCTCGTGGGGATTCGGTAGTCGATGGCCCCCAAGTTCCGGGTGCGGCCCTTGTCATCGAGGATCAGGTGCTCCATGAGGGCGTGGCCGATACCCATGATCGCCGCCCCTTCGTCCTGACCGGTGACCTGGACGGGATTGAGGGCCAATCCGACATCACCGACCGTCACATGGCGGAGGATGGTGACCTCACCGGTTTCCGGATCGACGGCGACATCGCACGCGGTGCAGTTGAACTCGAAGAACAGCGCGGTGCCTCCCAACGGATGGTCGGGGAAGGCCTCCTTGCGAGCCTCGCCGTTGCCGACCACCTCGCCGCCCATCCGACCCAGGCCGGCCTTGAGCACATCCACTATCGGAAGCTCGGCGTCGGGGAGGTGGACCACACCTCGGTCCACGGTGATCTCCGCCTCCTCCACGTCGTGGAGGCGCGCCGCCATGGCCCGGATCTTGCGCTGGATGTCACGGCAGGCATCGAGGACGGCGTTCCCCATGAGGACCGATGACCGGCTTGCCGACGTTTGCTGGTCGTAGGGAACCACTGCCGTGTCCCCCATCACAACGGCAACCCGGTCGAGGGAAACCCCCAACTCCTCGGCGGCGATCTGAGCGAAGATGGTGCGCGCCCCCTGACCCATGTCGGAGGTGCCCGAAAAGACCATCACGCTGGCGTCGGCGAGGAACCGGACCGTCGCATAGGACAGGCCGGTGGTGGGTCCGGACTTGACCCCGATGGCGATGCCCCGTCCCTGTCCCGGAGGCAGCGGGGTTCCCCAGTGGATCTCCTCGGCCGCCTTGCGCACCGTCTGCGCCCAGTCACCGTCGGCCGGAGTATCCCCTGGGACATGCTCCTCGCCGTAGCGGACCAGGTTGTGCAGCCGGATCTCGAGGCGGTCGATGCCGAGGGCGATCGCCGCCTCGTCGAGGCAGGACTCCCGGGCCCAGGTGACCTGGGGAATTCCGAAGCCGCGGTAGGGATGGGTCGGGGTGGTGTGGGAGAGGATCGCCTGGGAGACGATCCGCACCGCCGGGGTCCGGTAGGGACCAGCGGACAGGAAAGACGCCTTGGCGCTGATCCGGTCGCCGGTGTCGCCGTAGGCCCCGATCAGGAACCGATTCACGTAATCCTGGAACACCAGTGTTCCGTCGGACTTCAGACCCATACGGACCTTCACCTCGGTCCCCGCTCTCCGCACCCCCTGGAATGCCTCCTCGAGACTGAGGATGAGCCGGACCGGCCGACCGGCGCGCATTGCCATGAACGCCACGAGCGGCTCCAGTTTGGGATGCTGTTTGCCGCCGAACCCGCCTCCGGGATCCGGGGCGATGACCCGCACCTTCGACAGCGGCATGCCGAGCACGGTGGCGACGGTCTTCTGCAGCTGATAGGGGTGCTGGATGCTGCTCCACACGATGATGCCATCACCGTCTGGAGCGGCGATGTAGCCGTGCGGCTCGATGGCGAAGTGCGTCTGCATCGGCCACGCGTAGGTGTGCTCGACGACCATGTCGGCATCCATGGCATCGACGTCCCCCCAGCCAAAGTGGTACTCGGTGAGGATGTTCGTCTCGGTGAAAGGTCCCGGCCGCCGGATCGACGGATCCTGAATCAGCTCCGCCGCCGGGTCGAGCGCGGCTTCGACCGTGAAGATGGCGGGGAGCTCCTCGAACTCGACCTTCACCAGGGTCGCCGCCTCTTCGGCGGCATCCTTGGTCTCCGCCACCACTGCGGCGACCGGCTCGCCGTGGTAGTTGGTCGTTCCCTCGGCAATCACGGGACGGTCCTGGTATTGGGGACCGAATCGCGGCATCGGGGTGGGGAGATCGTCGGCGGTCATCACGAAGACGACCCCGGGGACCTTCTCCGCCACCGAAGTGTCGATCGACAGGATGCGGGCGTGCGCGCAATCAAGGGCGACCAGCTTGGCGTGGAGAGTGTCGGCGATGGGGAGGTCCGCCACGTAACGCTGGTGTCCGGTGACCCGGTCGATCCCGCCGAGGCGCTGGGCGGGTGCACCGATGTTGTCGACCTTCATCGGCCCGCTCCCTCCGCAGAAGACATGATCGCCGCACTGATCTGCTGGTACCCGGCGCACCTGCAGAGGTTTCCGGCCAGGGCCTCGTTGATGTCGTCGATCGTGGGGTGGGGGTTGCGCTGCAGGAGGGCGTGGGCCGACATCAGCTGCCCCGGGATGCAGAAGCCGCATTGGGCGGCACCTTGTTCGAGGAACGCCTGTTGGAGGCGATCCAGGTGGCCGTCGGTGGCCAGGCCCTCGACGGTGAGGACGTCGGCCCCGTCGGCTTCGACGGCGAGCATCAAGCACGAGTTCATGGGCACGCCGTCGATGAGGACGGTGCAGGCGCCGCATTCACCGACCACGCAGCACTCCTTGGTGCCGGTGAGCCCGATGTCATCCCTGAGTACCTCGAGCAGGGTGTGGTTCACGGCGACATCGAACGAGCGCACCCGCCCGTTGACCGTCATCTCGACTTGCATCATCTCGTTCATGGCACCCTCGTCTGGCGTTCGATGGCGGTGCGCAGGGCTCGCGCCCCGAGAACCGGCAGCATGGCGACACGGTACTCAGGGCCGGCGCGCATCGATTTCGGAGACGGACTGGCGGCGGAAAACATGCTGGCGAGGACCGGGGCCTTGGCCTCGTCACTCGCTGCTGGGTCGGCCAACACGCCGCTGTTGTCGATCACGAGTAGCGCCCTGGGCCCGACGCTGCCGTAAGCGAGCCTGGTGGTGCCGGTGGCGTCGACCCCGCAGCACAGCGTGATCGATGCAAGGTCGGTGCCCCGTCTGCGGGTCATCCGGGTATAGGCCGCAGCGATCGGGGTCGCGGAGATCGGGATCTCGATCGAGGTGACCAGTTCGGTCGGCTGGAGATCGACCTTCCCCGGCCCGATGATGAAATCGTCGACCGCCACACGGCGGGTGCCGTTCTTGGCAGCGATGACGACCTCGGCACCGTAAACCAACAGCGGGGGGGCGGTGTCGGCCGCCGGGGATCCGTTGCAGATGTTTCCGGCGAGGGTGGCCCGGTTGCGAATCTGGATCGAGCCGACGACGTCGGCCGCCTCGGCCAATGCTGGGAAGTGGAGCTGCACCCTCTCATCGGCCACGATCTCCGACATCACCGCCAGAGCGGTGAACACCAGCCGCCCTTCCACCTCACGAATCGGAGGGCGCAGTTCCTCGATTCGCTTGAGGTCGATGACGATCTTGGGCCGGCGCCAGCGGTTGCGCAGCTCTATCACTAGGTCGGTTCCTCCGGCGAGCACCCGGGCGGCGTCCCCGTGCTCCTGGAGGAGGGCGAGCGCCTCGTCGATCGTGCCCGGCCGTCGGTAGCCGAAGGACTGCATCAGCGGTGATCCTTCCCCGGTCTCATCATCCGCTCATAGAACCCGATCCGCCTCGTCCATCAGCGCTTGCGGCGTGGCGGCCCGGATCATGTAGTAGGGGCGGGTACAGAACCTACTGAGGAACTCCGCCCGACTGCGCCGGCGCTCTTCGGTGTCCACCACCGGCATCGGCCAGCCCGAGGCGAGCAGCTCATTGAGGTGGAAGTAGTTCTGCACAGAATGCAGTGATTGATACTCGCGCTCGTAGGGGATCATCTCGGCGAGGCTCGGGTCGAAGTTGCCGTCGATCGCCGGGACCAGCACGACGTCGACGTTGCTGGCGTCGGGGTATTCCGACCAGGTGGGCATTTCGTCCCCGAAGAAGATCTGTGCGCCCCGTTCGGGGGCCGCCTTGTCGGCGCGCTCGGTACCCTTCTCGCGGTTCTTGATGAACACCGTCTTCGAACCGGCCACCGCGGACCCGACATCGTCGATGATCGTGGTCTCGGTGGAGATCAGCAGCCCTCCCCGGCGGCACGCCTCGATCTGGCTCATGCTCTTGCCGTGGTTGGACTCGCCGCCGAGCAGGAGCACGGTCTTGTCGCGGTAGCGCACTGCTGCGGAGTGGAAGGGGTGCAGCCCTGCCGCCTCCATGCGCAGGGCGAGCAGCGTGATGATCGATTTCTGGATCGGTCCCACCGCCCAGCCGCCATTGAAGTGGATCACGCGCCCGTCCCACGTCACGGAGAGATCCGATCCGTCCAGGTTCCACACCAGATCCGGGTCGGCAAGGGTTACCTCGGGCTCCTTGTGCACCGCGGCGAGCCGGTAGTTGAGGAATTCCATGCTCTCGAGCACGTGGTCAGGCACCTTGGATCCGATCACGTCGACCCGGATTCGGGCCGGTCCCGCCGACATCTCTTCAGTCAGCTGTGGCATGGAGGCTCCTTCGCCCTTCGTCGTCCGTCGCCGTCGCCCGCGATTCGCGGAGCAATTGGCAACTAGCGATTGGCTCGCGTCGTCTGTCGTCGGTCGTCTGTCGTGTTGTGTCTACCGGCGGCGGTCCGCCCGGTCCGGTTGACCCGGACCGGGCGGCTTACGCCTGCGAACGCCTAGCTCAGGATCTGGACGAGGCCCTTCGTGCCGTCGACCCGAATCCGATCGCCGGTCTTGATCCTCAACGTGGCAATCGAGGTCCCGATGACCGCCGGGATTCCGAACTCCCGGGCCATGACCGCGGGGTGTGACACCACACCACCGGCATCGGTGACGATCCCGCTGATCACCGCGAACAGCGGCGTCCAGGCAGGGTTGGTCATCTGGCAGACCATGATGTCACCGGGGTTGACCTCGTCGAACTGGTCGATGCTCATCACCACCCTGGCGACGCCCTCGACGGTGCCGGGCGATGCTGCCAGGCCGACCACCTCGCCCTTGCCCGCCTCGGCCCTGTTCAGCTTCTCGGGGAAGCCCCACAGGTTGAGGTACGGGAAGGCCAACTGGCTCTCGGTGGCGGTGCCGATGAAGTCGGCGGGACGGAGCTTGTAGGACTCCAGCCGCTCCTGGCGGCGCTTCTTGACGATGCTCCGGGCGTCGTAGTTCTTGAGGTCGCCGAGCAGATACCGCAGCTCGTTGTACTTCAAGAAGATCACGTCGTCGGGTGCATCCAGCACGCCCTCCTGGACCAGCTTCTTGCCGATGCAGATGAGGACGACCCGCACGTGCTGGTTGGTCCCCTGATCGATGTAGAAGTGGTGGTCCGGGGTCAGCGGCGCCATCTTCAGGTTGATCTCGTTGGCCGCCTTCATCTTCTCCAGGGCTTCGCCCTCGAGACCGGCGAGCAGTTCCTTGGAGGCGGCGGCGATGTCGTCGGCCAGGGCCTTGACCGCAGTCGGGTAGTCGTAATCCGACTCGATGTAGCCCTTGATCAAGTCGAGCACCGGGCCGGCCTCTTCGAAGCGGCTCGGGAAGATGAACTCGTGGCTCCAGACCGCATGCCAGCCGAACTCACGCTGGTAGGCGCCGACGTCCTCGAGCAACTTCTTGCCCTCGGCGGTCTTGTCGAGCGCGGCGTGGATCTCCATGCCGGTGCCCGAAGCAAACGCCGCGCCAAGGGTCTTGCTCTTCTTCGCCTTCTCCTTGATCTTCCACAGGGTCTCGATGGCGTCCCAGTTGCGGTCCGCCGCCGAGTTCTGCAACCGGCCGAGCAATGCATCGTCGACCGTGCCTCGAACCTCCTCGACCACGGCGCGGAGGTTGAGCGTCGCCGACAGCTGGGCGAAATTGAGCATCCAATGGATCTTCCAGTGGCGATCGTGGACATCGATCGCGTCCTCGAGGATCACCGCCCACTCCATGAGCGGGATCTCCTCCCACTTGAAGACCTTCGACTCCAGGTAGTCGAGGTTGCGCCGCATCTCGGGAACGAGGCGCTCCCTCCACCAGGTGGCAAAGTTCAATCCGTAGGTGGGGAGGACGGCACCCAGGTACGCCCCGATCTTTGCCGGATACTCCGGATCCAGGTTGATCCGCGGGGTGTAGGTGCTCCCGTATTCCATCGCCGGAACGGAGAAGTCCGGGTCCTGCGGGATTGCCGCCGTGTACAGGTAGCCATTCACGTTCTTGGCAGTCCAGTCCACCGCAAACGGCGTGCCGAACCGACGGAACATGTGATCGCAGCTCATCCACCACCCGCCGATGTCGAAGTACATCGGCGAGAGGGGCTGTGGGCAGTGGAGGTCGTCGTAGACCCAGAAGAGCTTCTTCTCGGTCTCGGAGTCCCACTTGACCGGGAACTCCTTCGACCCGAAGAACTCCGCTACCACCTTGCTCGTGTCAGCCATAGATCCCCTTTCTCCGACTAAGGCGACGGAACCGAGTACCGGTCGGGAGAGGACAGGTGTCGATTCCCCGACTGCGCTTCTCGCCGCTCGTTGCTGTGCCTTTCTGGGTTCTCGATCTGGTCTCTTTGTTGGTAACTACCGGAGCGATGCCATTCGCGATAGAGCCGATCGACGCATTCGGCCATGGCAGAAGCGAACTTCGGGTCGTTGATGTCTGTGTCCATCTCCACGACCTCGATCGACGGGTCGAGGTTCGCTCGCAGACTCCCGAAGAGCGCCCGGTCTGCCATCGGATCGTGGAACACGCCACCCTCGACGGCGATCGCCGAGATCCCGCGCAGGGGGACGAACACGGCCACCGGACCGGTGGCGGCGTTCAGCTTGGCAGCCACGATCTCACCGAGCCGGGCACACTCCTCAGGAGTGGTCCGCATCAGCGTGATCGCCGGGTTGTGGGCGTAGAGATTGCGATCGCGGAAACGATCGGGCACGGTTTCAATGGGGCCGAAGTTGGCGATGTCCAGGGATCCCAGCGACACCACCTGGGGGAGGCCGAGGCTGCCGGCGACTTCCAGCCGTTCCGGTCCCGCCGAGAGCACTCCGCCGATCAGCTCGTCGGCCAGCTCGGTGGTGGTGACGTCGAGGACACCGGTGATGAGGCCCTGCCGCATGAGAGCTTCCATCGACCGGCCCCCCGCCCCGTTGGCATGGAACACCAGCACCTCGTACCCGTGGTCCTCCAGCCAGCGGCGGGCGGCGGTGACCCCGGCGGTGGTCACCCCGAACATGGTCGCCGCGATCACGGGACCGGGCTCCACCGACCCGTTCGGGGTGGCGTGGGCGCGGGCCATCCCGGCGATCGCCGCCGCGGCGTTACCCAGAACCTTTCTGAGGATCTGATTGAGGCCGGAGATGTCCACCACCGAGTGCATGAGGGTGACGTCGGACCCGCCCACGAACTCCCTGGTGTCGCCGGAGGCCATCGTGGTGACGATCATCTTGGGGAACCCGATCGGCAGCCCCTGCACGGCCAGGGCGACCAGGGATGTACCGGAAGAACCGCCCATGCCGGCCACGGCGTCGATTCGATGGGTTGCGGCCATCTCGGCCAGGATGCTCCTGGCACCTCGCGCCATGGCGGCGACGACCGCTCCCCGGGGTCCCCGAGCGACCAGGCGGTCGATCTTCACCCCGGCGGCGGCAGCTACCTCGGATCGGCTGATGTCGGGGGAGACCAGCGGCTCGCCGAGGACACCCACGTCCACCAGTACCACTTCGCAGCCGAGGACTTCGATGCGCCGCTTGAGGAAGCGGTATTCCGCTCCCTTGGTGTCGAGGGTCCCGACCAGCGCGACTGTTGGCACGGTGTCTCCCGTGGAGGTGCACTCCCGCACCCCACAATGCTCGATAATCGATTAACAATGATACGTGATGACCAGGGGCCGCGCCAACCGGAATCGACGCCGTGGTGGACCTCGGCGGTAGAGCGACGCCGAGTTGAAGCGGTTGCGAGCCTCAGGCGCCGAACGCCTCGAGCAGCGGTAACGGCTGACCGGCCACGTGCCGGATGAGCGCTCCCCCGCCGGTGCTGACGTGGTCGAGGCGACCCGGGTCGATGAAACGCCGCGCGCTGGCGACCGTGTCGCCTCCCCCGATGACCGTCGTGGCATCCGTGGCGGCCAATGCCTGCCACAGCCGTCGGGTTCCGACATCGCCCCCCGCGGTCTCATATGCTCCCGGCGGGCCGTTGACGAACACGGTCCCGGCGGCGGCGATCTCCCGCTCATAGGCGGTGATGGTCTCCTCGCCGATATCGGTGACCAAGAGGTTGATCGGGAGATCGGTCAACGCCACCTCGCGGCGCTTCCCGTTTTCGATCGCCGCCACGTCGGCGGGGAGCGCGATCCGATCCCGATGCTCGGCGAGGAGTCCCTCGGCGAGAGTGACAAAGCGCCCGAGGTCACGATCGGCGATGAATCGGGCGGTCGGCTCGCCGAGGTCGATCCCGGTGGCCGTCAGCATGACTTCCCCGACGAGACCTGCGGTTAGCACCCGATCGGCGATCTTCTCCCCGAGCACTCGCCCCATGATGGAGAAGCCATCGGAGATCTTGAGCCCGCCCAAGATGAACACTGCCGGCCGGGATGGATCGTCCACCAACCGGCTGACCGCGCTCAACTCGGCGAACAGCAGCCGCCCCGCCGCCGACGGCATCAACCTCTGAAAGGCGGTCATCGAGGGAGAGCCGCGATGGGCGGCGGCGAAGGCATCGTTCACATAGCAGTCGAACAAGGGAGCCAGGTTGCGTACCAGGTACGTCTCGGCCATCTGTTCGCGGGTCAGTTTGACATCCCGCTCAAAGGTGGATACTTCTTCGGTGAGGTAGCGGAGGTTGTCGAGGAGGAGGATCTCTCCGTCGTCGAGAGCGGCGATCCGGGCCCGCGCTGCCGGGCCGGCGACGTCGTCGATGAAACCGACCGGGCGGCCCAGTTTGACGGCGAGCCGGTCGGCGTGCTGCCCGAGGCCGACCAGGTTGTGATAGTCGAGGGTGTCGCCCTGGTGGGCGATGATCACCAGTCGGGCGCCGCGGTCGGCGAGGTCCTCGATCGTCGGCAGGCTCTGGTCGATCCGGTTCTCGTCGGCGATCAGGCCCGTTTCGGGGTCGATCGGGGAATTGATGTCGACCCGGAGCAGAACCCTCTTACCGGCGACGTCGATGTCGTCGATCGACGGGAACGCCTTTGCCATCCCTACTCCATGCCCAGATATCGGTTGGTGAGCGCCAGTGCCTCGGCCTGATCCTCCTGCATGGGGATCGCCGCCCGGATGGCGTCGATGGTCTCGGGGATCGTGACCGACTCCTGCGGGATGTTGATGGCGAACATCAGGTCGTCGCCGGAATGGCCCACCGTTTCCTCGAACAGGCCGATCTCGTACATGTCGCCCCTGGGGTGGCCGAGGAATCGGGCATAGTTGAACAGCGACGTGTTGGTGGTGAACCCGTCGGCGATCCGCACCGAACGCACCCGCGGATGAGCACGGAAGATGTCGATGGCCTCGCCGTCGGAGATGGGCTTCTTCGGCGTGGCCACGATCGTGATGATGTGACCGTGGGTTATCGGGGTGTGCACCAGCAGTCCGGTGGCGTCGACGTGGGGCATGATCTCCATCAGGTCGACCGCCTGGTGGTTGGGGATCGGCTCAATCTGCAGCGAGTCGACCAGCCCCCGGTGGGTGTCGCCCGGGTCGGCGACCCGGCGGATGATGGTGATCGCCACCTTGGTGATGCCCACCGCCTTGTCGAGGGCATCGACGGCTCGGATCAACCCGGTGGTGTTGCACGAGGTGAGCTTGAGGTAGTTCTGCCCGACGCCCTTGGCGTAGTTGGCGTAGCCGTGGAAGAAGACGTCGGCGATCTTGCCGGACTCGCCGCCCTGGAAGACCGCCTTCACTCCAGCGGCGAGGTACTGCTCCTTGTTCTTGGCGCCTATCCCACCCGGGGCGGCGTCGAGCATGATGTCGACATCACCGATCAGGTCGGCGAAGGTGCCCGAGACCTTGATCCCGGCGGCGCTCAGGACATCCTCGGCGCCGGGGGCGGCGGTGAACAGGCGGTAGGGCATCCCCCGCTCGGCGAGTGCCCGCACCGGCAAAGTTGGAGCGACGTCGGCGACGCCGATCAGCTCCATGTCCTCCTGGCGGGCCACTCCGTCGGCGAGACGCTGGCCGATCACTCCGTAGCCGGCTACTCCGACCTTCACCTTGCTCATCGCATTCCTCCGGCCTGCGGCGGGCGGATGCTCGGCCTCGCCGCTCGAGATCGTCGAACCCTATGGCAATCTACGGCGCGGCGCAGCCCGTCTCCTGGGTACTTCGACCCGGCGCGCCCGGCCGGAGTCACTCCGTGAGATTCAGCGGTTGGCGGCGGCGGGCACCACTTGGTTGCGGATCAGGCCGATGCCGGGGATCTCGATCTCGAGAACGTCGCCCACTTCCAGCCAGCGTTTCAGGGTCGACATCTGGCAGGTGCCGTGGTCGCAGGTCCCCGAAGCGATGAAGTCGCCCGGGTACAGCCACTCCTCCTGGGAGATCCACTCGATGATCCTGGGGAACTTGTGGTACATCGCCGACGAGTTGTCGTCGACGATGACGTCGCCGTTGATCCGGGCGATCATCCGCAGGTTGTCGTAGTCGATCTCGTCGGGAGTGACCATGCACGGTCCCATGATGTTGGCCCCCTCGAAGTTCTTGCCCTTGGCAGGACCCAGCATCATCTCCATCTCGCGGAACTGGACGTCACGGGCGGAGACGTCGTTGTAGATGGTGAACCCGGCGATGTACGACTCGGCCTCCTCCGTGGTGATGTTGATCCCCTTGCGCCCGATGTAAAGCCCGAACTCCAACTCAAAGTCCAGCTGCTCGGTGAACCGCGGTTTGACGATCGGGTCGTAGGGACCGGCGACGATGGCGCCGCTCTGGGTGAAGTAGGGCGGCCACTCGAAGAACACGTCGGGGATCACCGGCCGGCCCATCTTCACGTGTTCGTGGAACACCATCGAGTCCCACACGATGTTGGGACGGGGCACCGGGGCGAGCAGCCGAACCTCGTCGAGTTGGTAGCTGAGCCGGGCACCGCTCGGGCCGAGCTGCTCTCCGGAGGCGGCCGCCGTTGCCGCCAGCGGCAGACTCTCGGCCACCAGCCGGGAGGACTTCTCGCCGCGCTCCAGGTAGGTGACCATGTCCGGGGGGACCAGAAAGGCGGCGTACTCTCGCCAATCGGGCTCTCCGCGGTCGTGAAGAGCGAGTTCCGCCGCCGCGGTGAGGTCGACCAGGCTGCCGTCGTGGTCGGCGCCGATCCGGGTGGCGATTCCGGTGGGGGATCCCACCTGGAACGTGTAGTACCTCATCCCCGCTCCTTGGGTCGTTCCGGCGCGACCAGAAGGGCCGATCGTCTGCGCCCGGCCGCGGCTTCCTGGGGCCGAGGGTAGGAGGCAGACGGGTGACCGATAAGGGACCCTTGGCCCCACCGGGGGAGCGTTCGGCCGGGGTTGCCCGCGGGCCGGGGCCGGTACCGTGCGGGGGTTGCGCGACCGCGGTATCGCGCCGTGGCGACAGGAGTGTCTATGAGCGACGGCGATTCTTACTTCGAGATCGTCCCGATCACCACCGGGACCCATGATGCCTCCGGCGGATCGGTGGTTCCCATGGACGACTATCCGAAATACGAGATAGCCGAGGGGGTCATCTTCTGCCCGGTGTTCGCCGACAACATGTCGCTCAACTTCGTCACCTTCCCGGCCAACAGTGGCTTCCCGCCTCACACCCATCCCGAAGAGCAGATCAGCATCGTGCGCGAGGGGGAGATCGAGATCACCATCGGCGATACGGTGACGATGGCGCGGCCCGGTGATGTGATCATCTTCCCCCCAGACGTTCCTCACGCCGGGCGCACCTTCGATGCCCTGTGCCGGCTGATCGACATCTTCTCCCCGCCCCGCCGGGGGATGCTCGACCTCCTTGCCACTGCCAATCCGATCCGCTCCGCCGACGCCGATCGCTGGTGGAAGGCGGAGGGTTGATGGCGCCGGAGAACCCGACCTTTGGACAGGAGAACGCGATGCTCCGCCATGTCGTCCTCTTCCAGTGGAAGCCCGAGACCCCGCCGGAGGTGATCACGGAGATCGAAGAGACCTTGTGCTCCCTGACCGGGAAGATTCCCGAGATTGCCGAATTCGAGTGGGGCACCGATGTCAGCGTCCAGGGTTTGTCTCGGGGATTCACCCACTGCCTCGTCGTCTCGTTCCGGTCAGAGGCAGACCGTGACGTGTACCTGCCCCATCCGGACCACAAGGCGTTCATCGCCATGAGCGCCCCCCATCGCGAGAACCTGCTCACGTTCGACTACTGGGTGAAGAACTGAGGCGGCCGAAATCCTCTGGATGGCAGTCGTCCCAGCCGGTTACCTGAGCGCGTCCGGGGAGTGTGGGAAGGAGACGGCATATGCTCAAGGCCGCCCAGGTCGGACTCGGCTGGTGGGGCAGCCAGGTGACCAAGGTCCTGCAGGGAAGCGAGAAGATCGAGATCGTCTGCGGGATCGACCCGAGTGAGGAGATGCGGGACAGGTACCACGCCGCCCATGGTCTGCCGGTCCTCGCGGACTACGCCCAGGCTCTCGAGAGCGAGGACGTCGCAGCCGTCATCCTCACCATTCCCCACCGACTCCACGAGGAGTCTGTGATCCGGGCCGCCGCCGCCGGCAAGCAGGTCTTCTGCGAGAAGCCGTTGTCACTCGGCGTGGAGAGCGCCCGGCGGATGATCGACGCCTGCGACGCCGCGGGCATCGTCCTCGGTATTGGCCACGAGCGCCGCTTCGAACCGGCCTGGGAGGAGATCAAGCGGATGGCCGATGCGGGGGAGCTGGGCACCATCCTCCACATGGAGGCCCATTGGAGCCACGATCGATGGCTGAACATGGCGGCGGACAACTGGCGGGGCAGCAAGGAGGAGGCGCCTGCGGCGGGTTGGACGGGGATGGGTGTCCATCTGAGCGACATGATGCTCAGCCTCGCCGGCCAGGTCGCCGAGGTCCATGCGTACACCGCGCGGCGGATCCTGGTCATCCCCACCGGGGACGTCGTCTCGGCACACCTTCGGTTCGTCGACGGCGCCACCGGTCACATCGGAGCCGTGTCGGCGACTCCCGATTACGCCCGATTCGCGGTGTTCGGCAGCCTCGCCTGGGCGGAAGCCCGAGAGACGCAGCATGTCGACCCGGGCGGGACCACACACTTCTACGTACGGCGTCGCGGTGAAGCGGAGCAGACCCGGCGGGACTTCGAACCCGCCAGCCCGGTGCGGGCCGGTTATGAGCACTGGGCCGATGCGGTTGCCGGCCGGGTCCCTTACCGGTTCACCAACGAGCAACGCTTGGGCAACGTGGCGGTCCTGGAGGCAGTGGTCCGCTCCGCCGATGGCGGCCGGCCCGTGGCCGTCGCACAGTACTCCTGAGGGCTCGCGGCCAACCCGCCGGGCCGAGCCGTCGGCATATCCTCGGTCCAACCATTACTCGTCGCGGAGACCCAGGGAGGCTCGAGTGACCGAACGGTTCCGACTCGTTGCGGCGGCCCTCGTGGTAACTGCCGTGGCAGCCTGCGGCGACCCGGCGCCGACCGGCCACGCCGTCGTGGAGGGCGAAGTGCTGGTGTCGGCCGCGGCCTCCCTCACCGACGCCTTCGGGGAGATCTCCGTGGCATTCGAGGTGGCTCATCCCGGGGTCGATGTCGTGGTCAACCCGGGAGCCAGCTCGGCACTGCGCGAACAGATCCTGGCGGGGGCTCCGGTGGACGTGTATGCCTCGGCGAACCAGGCGAACATGGACCGGCTGGTGGCGGTTGGCCAGGTTGCCGGGAAACCTCAGGTCTTCGCCCGCAACCTCCTCCAGATCGCGGTGCCGCCGGGCAACCCCGCCGGAGTCACCGGACTGGAGGACTTCGCCAACCCCGACCTCCTGATCGGGCTATGCGCCGCAGGGGTTCCCTGCGGCGACTTCGCCCGCCAGGCGTTGCACAATGCCGGGGTGACGGCAGCGATCGACACCAACGAACCAGACGTGAGGGCGCTGCTCACCAAGATCGAGGCGGGAGAACTCGACGCCGGAATCACCTACGTCACCGACGTCTACTCGAGCGGCAGCGCGGTGGAGGGCATCGAGATTCCTGGGGACGTCAATGTGGCCGCCGAGTACCCGATCGCCGCGCTGTCCCACGCTCCGAATCCCGCTGCTGCCGCGGCGTTCGTCGCCTTCGTGGTCTCTGGTGAAGGGCAGTCGATTCTGGCTCGCTACGGCTTCGCCTCGCCGTGACCTCGGAGCGCCGTGGCCAGCGACGGATGCCGGGTCGACCCCCGGTGGTCTTGATCGTCCTCGGATGCCTCGGTCTGGCCCTGTTCGTGGTGCCGTTGGCGGGCTTGGTGGCGCGTACCCCCTGGTCGCGACTCCCGGACCTGCTCACCGGCGACGTGGTCGCCGACGCTCTCCGGCTGTCGCTGATCACGTCGCTGGCTTCCACGGTGATCGCCCTCGTCCTCGGCGTGCCGCTGGCGTGGCTGCTGGCCCGGGTCGACTTCCCGGGGCGGGCGGTGGTCCGCGCCGTCGTCACCCTTCCCCTGGTGCTCCCCCCGGTTGTGGGCGGCGCCGCACTGCTCTTCGCCCTGGGCCGCCGTGGCCTGGTCGGAGAACCACTCAACCGGCTCACCGGGCTCTTGCTCCCCTTCTCCACCTGGGGAGTGATCATCGCCGCCACGTTCGTGGCCATGCCGTTCATGGTGATCACGGTCGAGGGGGCGCTGCGCAATCTCGACCGGCGGTATGAGGGGGCAGCGGCCAGCCTGGGAGCGGGACGGTGGACCGTGCTCCGCCGGGTGACGCTGCCGATGATCGGGCCTTCGCTGGCGGCTGGCCTCGCGCTCACCTGGGCGAGGGCTTTCGGAGAGTTCGGGGCCACCATCACCTTCGCCGGAAACCTCCAGGGCAGGACCCAGACACTCCCGCTGGCGGTGTTCGTCGCCCTGGAGAGCGACCGGGAAACCGCCGTCGCCATCAGCTTGCTGATGGTGGCCGTCTCTCTCGCCGTTCTGATCGCCCTGCGCGACCGCTGGTGGAGGGCGCTGTGATCGACGGACCCGGCCTCAGAGCGCACTTCGAGCTGCGACGGTCGGAAGCGTTCCGACTCGACATCGATGTGACGATCCCGCCGGGGACGACCGGCGCCCTGCTCGGGCCCAACGGAGCGGGCAAGTCGACGGCGGTCGCCGCCATCGCCGGGCTGGTTCCCATCGACCAGGGGCGTATCGAACTGGCTGGTGCCGTCCTCGACGACCCGGGCACTGGGGTGTTCGTTCCGTCCGAAGCCCGTCGGATCGGCGTGGTGTTCCAGGACTACCTCTTGTTCCCTCACCTCGACGTGATCGAGAACGTCGCCTTCGGCCTGCGCTCCCGTGGTGTGGGACGGGATGAGGCGCGCGCCCGCTCCGGGGAGTGGATACGCCGCCTTGGACTCGATGGGATGGAGCGGCACAAGCCCGGTGACCTGTCCGGGGGCCAGGCGCAGCGAGTGGCACTGGCGCGCGCTCTGGTGACCGAGCCGGACCTGCTGCTCCTCGACGAGCCGCTGGCCGCGCTCGACGTCACCACCCGGTCGCGGCTGCGGAGAACGCTCCGCGAGCACCTGGATGGTTTTGCCGGACCCCGGCTGCTCATAACGCACGATCCCACCGAGGCCTTTCTCCTCGCCGACGAGATCCACGTGATCGAAGACGGCGTCGTCACGCAGAGCGGCACCGCCGACGACGTCAGGCTCCGCCCCCGGACCCGCTACGCCGCGGACCTCGCCGGAGCCAATCTGCTGGTAGGCACGGCGTCGGGAGGCGCGGCGACCGTCGGAGCCCACGTCTTCCACATCGCCCACGGCGATGTGGCCGGTCCGGTGCTGATCACCATCCATCCCACCGCGATCTCGGTGCACCGGGCGCCACCCGAAGGAAGCCCCCGCAACGCCTGGGTGACCACGATCGAACGTATCGAGGATCTCGGGGAAAGGGTGAGACTGCGGACTGGGGCGCCCGTGGCGTTGACCGTTGAGATCACCAAGCAATCCACCGAGGCGCTCCACCTGACTCCCGGCGAGTCGGTGTGGATCGCGGTCAAGGCGACTGAGATCGGCGTGGAAAGCAACGACCCGACGCCGGCATGATGCAGGTGACGTCGAACGCGGTGGAAGGGCCGGTGGTCCGGCCCTTCCACAAAGGCGTTCCGATTGCTACGGAGTGGCGACCGGCTCGCCCGCTGCCGTCCAGGCGGCATAGCTGCCGGGGAAGGCCTTCACATTGCTGAACCCGAGCACTTGAAGGATGGATTCGGACAGAGCGGCAGGCCATCCCGACTTGCAGTAGACGATCACCTGCGTGTCGGTGGGGATCAGGCTCGTATTGTCGGCCAGGGTTCTCAGGTCGATGTTGGTCGCGCCGGGGATGAAGCCCTCGGCGTACTCGCTCGGAGTGCGCACGTCGATCAGGAAGGCTCCGGCCTCGATCGCCACCTTGACGGCCTCGACGTCTCCCGCCGACAGCCAACCTTCGGGGATGGTGCTCTAGAAGCCGTCGACGGCGGCGAGCAGTTCGGGGGCGATGTCGGGTGCGGCAAACGTCTCAGGCGCCACCAGGTCCGTCGGCGCGGAGGGCTCGGCGCACGTGGGACTTGAGTGCCGAGTCGAGGCCACCACCGAGGGAGATGCCGATCTTGATCAGCTGACAGGTGCGCTCGTCCAACGGACCACCAGCCATCGTCGCCTCAGTCGCCGCCGCGTTAGCCTCGGCCAGCGCCGGGAACCGCGCCGAGAACTTGAGGTGTGTATCGGGCAGGTGCTCGCCCTCGGTGCCCATGTCGCAGCTCCTCGATCGTGTCGCCGCGAGCGTAGCCAGCGGGCGACCGGAGCCGCCTCGAACGGGAAGAGGCCAGTTCCGGGCTGGGAGCGAGTCGACGTGCCGACGGCGCATGGCGCACGCGGGCAGCGGTTGCATGACATCGCACTAGCCTCCCGCGGCAGTTGGAAAGGAGGGCGATGCCGCTCGTTGCCGGAGTCGATACGTCCACCCAATCCACCAAGGTCGTGGTCGTCGACGTCGATACGGGAACGATCGTCGCCCAGGGCCTGGCCCCGCATAAAGTCACCGGCACCGGTGGAGCTCGCGAGACCGATCCCGAGGTGTGGTGGACCGCACTGCACGATGCCCTCGCCCAGACAGAGCGAACGAAGGACATCGCCGCGATCTCCGTGGCCGGCCAGCAGCATGGGCTTGTCGTTCTCGACGAGGCGGGGCGGCCGGTGCGGCCTGCGAAGCTCTGGAACGACACCGAATCTGCCGAGGATGCCCGCCGGATGATCGACGCCTTTGGCGGTCCCTTGTGGTGGGCGGAGCACATCGGACTCGTGCCCGTCGCGTCGTTCACTGCGACGAAATGGGCATGGCTGAGGC
>Ga0154791_101_pt3 | contig 31604 bp, 33 predicted proteins | sample Rifle2008BG16ft_FD_105799 | JGI IMG/M metagenome (GOLD analysis project Ga0154791, IMG submission 105799) | Actinobacteria bacterium RBG_16_68_21
GCAGGAGGCTGCGTGAGGCCCGTCGCCCGTCGCCCGCAGGAGGCTGCGTGAGGCCCGTCGCCGTCGGTCGACCGTCCAATGTCCAATGTCTGCCCCGGCTCCCCACCCACCGACGGCTCTTCGCGATACCGTCAGGCCACCCACCACCTGGAGCGACCCATGCCCTACCGGACCATCATCGAACCGTTCCGCATCCACAGCGTCCAGGCCATCGCCTTCCCGACGGAGTCGGAGCGCGAAGAGGCGTTGCGGCGCGCCGGCTACAACCTCTTCGGGCTGCACTCCGCCGAGGTGATCATCGATCTGCTCACCGACTCGGGGACCGGGTCGATGTCCGCCGAGCAGTGGGCGGCGATGATGATCGGGGACGAGTCCTACGCCGGGAGCCGATCCTGGTTCCGGTTCTACGACGTGGTGTCGAGCCTCACCGGGCTCCCCGAGGTGATCCCCGTCCACCAGGGTCGGGCGGCCGAATGGATCCTGTTCAGTTCGGTCGCAGGTCCGGAGGCGGTGGTGCCCAACAACACGCATTTCGACACCACCCGCGCCAACATCGAGTTCCAGGGTGCCGAAGCGCGCGATCTGGTCATCGCCGAGGGTCGCGACCCGTCGGCCGATCACCCGTTCAAGGGGAACATGGATATCGGCGCGCTGGAGCGCACCATTGCCGAGGTGGGTCCCGAGCGGATTCCGCTGGTGATGGTCACCGTGACCAACAACTCGGGGGGCGGCCAGCCGGTCTCCCTTGCCAACCTGCGCGACATTCGGGCCGTGTGCGACCGGCACGGTCTGCCGTTCTTCATGGATGCCGCCCGGTTCGCGGAGAATGCCTGGTTCATCAAGTTGCGCGAGCCGGGCCACGCCGACCGATCCCCGCGCGACATCGCCACCGAGATGTTCTCGCTCGTCGACGGCGTCACGTTCTCGGCCAAGAAGGACGCCATCGCCAACATCGGAGGGTTCCTGGCGATGCGCGATCCCGAACTCGCCGCCAGGTGCCGCAACCTCCTGATCCTCACCGAGGGATTCCCCACCTATGGAGGGCTCGCCGGCCGTGATCTCGAGGCCATCGCCACCGGTCTCGAGGAGGTGCTCGACGAGCGTTATCTCCGGTACCGGATCCGCAGCACCGAGTACCTGGCGGAGAAGTGCCGGGACGCCGGGGTCCCCATCGTGTGGCCGCCGGGAGGGCACGCGGTCTACATCGACGCCAAGGCCTTGCTTCCCCACATCCCCCAGTTGCAGTATCCGGCCCAGGCCCTCGCTGTCGAGCTGTACCGGGACGGCGGGGTGCGGGGCGTCGAGATCGGCTCGGTGATGTTCGGAGTGCCCCATGAGGACGGCACCGAAACCCCGGCGGCGATGGAGTTGGTCCGGTTGGCGGTGCCGCGCCGCACCTACACCCAGAGCCACATCGACTATGTCGGGGAGGTGGTGCTGTCGGTGGCGGGGAGGTCCGATTCGCTGCGCGGGTTGCGGATCGTCGATCAGGCGCCATGGCTGCGGCATTTCACCGCAACGTTCGAACCGCTCTGATGACCGACGGGACGCGCCGCAGGGCATTCCGGGCGATCATCGCCTTCGGGGTGGTCAGTCTGCTGGCCGACATCTCCTATGAGGGGGCGCGCAGCATTCTCGGTCCCTTCCTGCTGACGATCGGGGCGAGTGCGGCCGTCGTCGGTCTTATCTCAGGCGTCGGGGAATTCGTCGGGTTCGCCTTGCGCGTCGTGACCGGTCGGATCGCCGATCGAACCGGCGCATACTGGACGATGACGATCGGTGGATACGTGCTCACGGTGGCGGCCGTTCCCTTGCTCGGTCTCGTCGGACGGGTGGACCTCGCCCTGGCCCTGGTGGTGGCAGAACGCCTCGGCAAGGCGGTGCGTTCGCCGGCGCGGGACACCCTGATCGCGGCGGCATCGGAGCCACTCGGCCGGGGCCTCGGTTTCGGACTGCACGAGGCGATCGACCAGATGGGTGCCGTGATCGGGCCGCTGCTCCTCGCCTGGGCGCTCGCCGTTCGTAGCGGCGACTACCGGTTCGCCTTCGGGATACTCGCCATTCCCGGGGTGCTTGTGGTCGTCGCCCTGGTTGCGTTGCGGCGGATCGCTCCGGTGCCGCAGCGCCAAACCGCGGCGCTGGTCGAGCAGAAGGGGAGGGTCGGCCGGGCTCGGAAGTACCTGGTCTTCGTGTTCCTGTCTGCCGTCGGCTTCGCGCCGTTTCCGTTGATCGCGTTCCACCTCACCGATCGGGCGATCCTGTCCGACGCGATGATCCCCGTGGTGTTCGCGGTCGCCATGGCGGTGGATGCCGGGGTGGCGTTGGTGACGGGGAGGGCCTACGACCGGAGGGGGCTGGGTGTGCTGCTGACGCTTCCGCTGCTGTCGATCGGGATCCTCGCCGCGTTTTCGTCCACGCTCGCCCTGATCTGGGCGGGTGCAATGGCGTGGGGGGCGGTGATGGGGATCCAGGAGTCGACCCTGCGGGCCGCCGTGGGCGACCTGAGCGATCCCGGGGGGCGGGCGACCGCGTACGGTGTCTTCAACGCCGTCTACGGGTTGGCGCTCATGGGCGGCGGAGCCGCCCTGGGACTGCTCTACGAGATCTCGATCCCGTTGATGGTGATCTTCGTGATGGTGGCCCAGGGTGCCGCCACCTGGGCGCTGCGCCTGGTGGCGCGTTAGGCGGAGACAGGGGGCGCGTTGACACTCCGGAGGGACCACCCGAATGGAACGCGGGACCCTTTTGAGGAAGGTCGGCGGGTACGCTGCCCACCACTCACAGGAGGGGGCGCTGTGCGGGCCGGGCTCGCGCCCCGCCGACCGTCCTCGCTTGGGTAGGTTCCCGGCGATTGGATCGTGCGGCCAGGGGCTAAATGCCCTTGCTGAGTCGGGTCCCGCCACCGTCGCCGGGTTGGGCCGCTCCCTATGATCCCGGTCTCCAATGGCCGGAATCATCAACGTTTCGATCCTCAAACGGCTCGCCTGGCACTTGAGGCGCGTCAGGAGACAATTCGGCGGCAGGGTGTTCCGTCCGCTGTTGATCGCGCTCGTGGCGGTTGTGCTTCTGGCTGCCATCGGCATCACACTGGCCGAAAAGGGCGTGACGTACCGATCGTTCGGCAAGTCGATGTACTGGGCCGTCACGACCGTCCTGGGCCAGGGTGATTCCTCTTACGCCACGAGCGCCTGGGGATGGACGATCTCCTGGCTGCTGGCGCTGTTCGGAGTGGCGATGTTGGCGACCGTGACCGGGGCGATCGTGGGATTCGTGATCGACTTTCTCTTGAAGGAGGGGCAGGGCATGGGAGCGGCGAGCTATGAGGGCCACATCGTCGTGTGCGGGTGGAACGGAACAGCGCGAGAGTTGGTGGCTGAGTTCCGTTCGGACGATTACCAGGCCAAGGTCGTGCTCGTGCATGATGCCGAGCGAAATCCGGCCGGTGATGGCGTCTACTTCGTGCGCGGTGACGCCACGAGCTCGGAGGATCTCGACCGAGCGGGAATCACCAGAGCCGCGGCAGCGGTCGTGTGTCCGGTGGACGCCTCGAATGAGGCGGACATGCACTCGATCCTCATCGTGCTCGCCATCGAATCGATTGCCCCCGCGGTGCGGACTGTGGTCGAGGTGAACAACCCGGCTCATCTCGACCACTTCCGCCGGGCGAACGTGGACGAGGTGCTCGTGACCTCCCGCTTGGCCTCGCACCTTCTCGCCCGCACAGCGATGTATCCCGGTCTCGGGGAGCTGGTCACGGACATCGTCTCGGGGGGCCACGGATCGGAGCTCTATCGAGTCGTCCTTCCCGACGAATATGTCGGGTTCACCATCGACGCCCTCTCGGCGCGACTTCGGACCGAGCACGAGGCGACCCTCCTGGCAGTGGCCCGCGATGGCACGACCTTCAGCAATCCCCGCGCCGACTTCACGCTTGCCCAAGGCGATCATGTCGTTGTCGTCGCCGAGTCACTCGGCCGCCTGTCGCCGCTGCAGTCCGGTGGCCTGCCCCGGTGACGGCTCCGCCCCGAGGTCCGGTCCGATATCGTGGTGTTTCCCACGGGAAAGGTGATGCACATGGATGCTGCCGGCCTGCAGAGAGTTCCCCTGTTCTCGGGGCTCTCCGTGGAGGAGGCGTCGGGCGTACTCGGAACCGCCAAGGAGCGGGACTATCCCGAGGGTGACCGGATAGTCCGCCAGGGCCAGGAGGGAGGCCGCGGCTTCTATCTGGTCGTGGAGGGCCGCGTCCGCGTCTCCACGGGAAGCACGACGTTGGCCGAGTTCGGCCCCGGGGAGTACTTCGGGGAGATGGCGCTGCTTCTCGACGATACCCCGCGAACTGCCGACGTGACCGCCACCACGGCGGTGCGGGCCCTGGTGATCACCCAGTGGGATTTCCGGGCGCTGATCAAGACCCATCCCGATATTGGCGTCAAGCTGATGGCTGAGCTCGCCAGGCGGCTGCGCGACACCGACGCCACCGTCGCGGATTGACCACCGTGTCGGTGCACGGGTGACCGCCACCCTCACCGTCGCCGGGTGCCGGGGTTCGATGTGCGTCTCCGGGGAGCGCTACCGCCGCTACGGGGGGAATACGACGTGCTTCCACGCGGAGGTCGAGACCCGTCATCATCTGGTGATCGACGCCGGCACCGGGATCCGATCGCTCCAGCAGCGCCTCACCGGCGACGGGCCACGACGACTCACCCTCTTCCTCACTCACTACCACTGGGATCACATCCAGGGCTTGCCGACGCTGTCGGCGCTGTCGGATCCCGCCACCACGATCGACCTCTACGGCGCACCTTTCGAAGGCCGGACGTCCCGGGAGGTCCTGCTCGGCGTGATGCACCCGCCGTGGTGGCCGATGTCCATCGGCGAAGTGCGAGCCACACTTCGGTTCCATCCCCTAGACGGTCCGGTATCGGTCGGTGAGGTCACGGTGTCCCACGCCTCTCTTTCGCACCCACAGGGCGTCGTCGGCTACCGGCTCGAGGGTCGACGGTCGGTCGTCATCGCCACCGATCACGAGTCCGGCGATGCTGCCGCCGACGGCCGGTTGCGCGATCTCGCCCGCGATGCCTCGGTCCTCGTTCACGACGCCCAGTACACGCCCGAGGAACACCGACGGTCGTATCGGGGATGGGGGCACAGCGATTGGGAGGGTGCCGTCGGGGTGGCTCGCGACGCCGGGGTCGGGCGACTGATCCTCACCAGCCACGACCCGGATCGATCCGACGAGCAGATCGACTCGATCCGGGGATTGGCCCGGGGCCGGTTCCCCAAGACCGACGCCGCCTTCGAAGGGATGAGGATCCCGATCTGAAGAGGGTTACCCGTTAACCCGTTGGAGCGCGTCTTGCATCTTGCGCATTGCGCATTGCGTCCCGACTACTCATCCGGGATGAAGGCCGGTTCGAACTGGCTGACGGCGTTCCACAGCATCCAGCCGCTGCCGCTGCTCTCGGCGGTGAGGATGCTCTCCTGCACCTGTTCGGCACTCCAGGAGAATCCCTGCAGCCATGGCCGCATCAAGGCGCCTCCGTCCAGGCGGGGCATTCCCGAGTCCAGCGCATCTCCGACGACCTCGGCTGGGTGGTCGTTGGGGTTGTCGAGGCCGAGCCAGCCATTGCTGTAGTGGCTCGGGTAGATCATCGGACTGATCGCGTCGACCGCCCACGAGAGCTCCTCAGCCCTCTGCCCCAGGCCTTGATCGTCTCCGACGGAGAGCACGATGGCGAAGATGTCGGCCGACACCGCGCAGCCTGCCTCGTGAAGTTGGTCGCGCGCTTCGGCAAGGAAGGCGGCCACCGTGCTCACCCGGGCGGCACCGTCGAGTTCGCCCGCCGAATACACGATCGTGGATATGTCACCGTCGGTGGGAAACCTGGCGTAGTCGAACTGGATCTCGTCGAACCCGAGTCCGCACGCCTCGATACCGAGGTCGATCGGATACTGCCAGGTGTCCCGGTTGGTCAGGTCCATCCATCCCAGGCCGTTGTTGTTCAGCCACACCGAGCCGTCGGCGGTGTGCAGGGCCAGTTCCGGGCGGTACTGGGACCGGTAGTGATCCTGGAAGGCGACGATTCTGGTGATCGTGTACAGGCCGTGGGCCTTGGCCTGGGCGAGCCTGTCGACGACGTCGTATTTGACGAAGACCCCGCCGGCGGCGATGGCCTCGGGAACCTCGGTGTCGTATTCCACCTGACCGCTCTCGCTCTTGGTGTCGAACACCATGGCGTTCACCGGCGTGGAGTCGGCGAGACGGAGGAGAGCAGCGAACTGGGCGTCGTCGCCGGCCACCGGGGAGTACACCCTGATCCCCTTGACCACGAAGGGATCGAGGACGATGTCGAGGCGCCCGGTCTCGCCCTGCCACTCCTTCTCTGTGGGTTCCCACGCGGCCTTGGAGGCGATGACGGTGCCGGGCTCGGCGGCGACTATCTCGAAGCTTCCGAACTCGCCCGCGGTCGTGGTCACCGCGCCCAGAGTCACGGTGGCCCCGGGGAGGCCGATGCCCGCTCCATCGATGACACGTCCCTGGAGGATGTTCGGTTCCATCTGCAGCGAGAGCGGACCCGAAGGGGGAATCGCCTGCACGTCGTAGCTGGCGGGGCGGTACCCGGGAGCCGTGACCGAGAGCATGGCCGGGGGCTCGAAGGCGAGGGACGCCATGCCTCCGTCCGCGGTGGTGGCATGAGCGCCGCTCGGCGAGGTGATGGTTGCCCCGGCGACCGGAGCGCCTTCCGCGCCGAGCACCCGCAGGTGCACGACGTCCGGGGCGGTGATCGCTCTGAAGAGCAGGAACCCGCCGACTACCGCCGTGATGACCACCGCGACGGTGAGAGCGCGCGCGATTATCTGGCCCCAGTTGCGCCGCCTCTTGAAGCGGCGGCCGTGGCGGCCGGAGAAGATCTCGAGTCCGTCGCGTCGATGAGCCAAGGGAGATGAGGTCACGCGGACCTCGTTGGACAGATTAGAGACGGTCCGTTGGAAGCGGACCCTCGACAGGTGGGGCATACTCCCGGCATGTCGCTGATCGCCGACCTGGATACCGCGGGCCGCTGGCAGTCGGAGGGGAAGCGGGTGGCTGCGGCAACCGTGATCGACGTCCGCGGAACCGCTCCCCGCCCGCCCGGTACGCGGATGCTGATCTCTTCCGCCGGTGAGGTCGTCGGCTCGGTGAGCGGGGGATGTGTCGAGAACGACGTGATCACGGTTGCCGCAGAGGTGCTCTCGACCGGTGTGGGGCGGGTGGTCACGTACGGAATCAGTGACGAGGAGGCCTTTGGGGTCGGTCTCGCCTGTGGCGGGACGATCCGCGTGCTCGTGGAGCCGTGGTGAGCATTCTCGAGAGTGCCGCGGAGCGCCTCGCCGACCGCCGCCCCGGCGCGCTGGCGGTCATGGTGCCGACCGGACCCCGGGCTCTGTTCGACGAGGTCGGGAACCTCCTCGAGGGCGGCCTTCCGTCGGATGTCGCCGATCAGGTGGCCGCAGCCGTGCCCGATCTGATCTCGGCGGAGACGTCGCGGCTGGTCCCCGCGGGAACAAGTGAGGTGTTCGTCGAGGTGCTGGTCCCGCCACCCCGGCTGCTGCTCTTCGGAGCTGGGCCGATCGGGGAGGCGGTGTGTGCGGCCGCGGCCGCGGCCGGGTTCGTGGTCGAAGTGGGTGATCCCCGGCCCGCCTTTGCGCTGTCGGAGCGGTTCCCGGCGGCAGCGGTGGTTCGGTGTGGTTGGCCGGACCAGCTCATAGCCCAGCAGGTGGTCGATTCGGCCACCTACATCGTGTCGGTGCTCCACGAGGCCCGATTCGAGGATGAACTGCTTCCGGCGGTACTGCGGTCTCCGGCTCGATACCTGGGCGCGTTGGGGTCCCGGCGGACCCACGCCGCCCGGGTGGCTCGACTGCGGTCGCAGGGCTTCTCCGATGAGGATCTGGAGCGGATCAGCGCCCCGGTCGGGCTTCCCATCGGTGCGGCGACCCCTGAGGAGATCGCGGTGGCGATCGTCGCCGAGATGGTGGCGGTGCGCCGGGGAGTCACCCCGCCCGGCGCAACTCGGTGACGGGAAGCAGCGGCCGCCGGGCGTCGGTCAACGTGTAGGCGACGTGGGGTCCGTCGGTGCGCAGCAGGTCGGAGATCAACACGCCGGCGGCGAGGTCGTGGGAACACGCCGCGGTGCAGCCACCGTACGGATCGTGGATCTGAGTTGCCCGCGCCACTACCGGCCTCCGTTGTGGTCTGAGACGTCGGAACGGGCCGCGGGGTTCCCGGCTTCAGACCGAACCGCGTCGGATCACTTCGGCCGGGGCTTTGCGACCGGCGACGCCGCGGGCGCGTCGCTCCTCGCGTGCGGCCTCCTCGGCGGCGCGGTCGGGATGACCCAGCGCCACCGCGTACCGGCACTCGTGTCCGTCCGGGAGGTCGAGGACGGTGCGGGCACGGGCTCCGTCATGGAGCGTCACCGGGCAGGAGCCGATGCCCCGGGCCGCGGCGGCAAGCATCAGGTTCTGGGCGAGGCGTCCGATGTCGAAGTCGTTTCCCTGGTCGGTCTTGACCAGACACACGGTTGCCGGTGAGTCGAGCACGGGCTGGGTGAACTGACCGGCCAATGCGACCCGGTCTCGACCCTCGGGATCGTCGACGACCACGAGGATCCATCCCTGCACGTTCTTCGATGAGCCGGTCCACCTTCCGGCGTCGAGTATCTGCTCGAGGACCGCTTTGTCGATCGGCTCGTCGGTGAACGCCCGGACCACCCGCAGGGAGCGAACCGCCCGATACACCTCGTCAGATGGGGTGAGCATGGGGGGAGGGTATACCGCACCCGCAGCCTGCTGCCCGCTGCCCGCGGCCCGCTGCCCGCGGCCCGCAAGAAGTCGCCAGTTACCAGTCTCCAGCAAGTCAGCTCTCGACGGGTGTCGCCCATCGCCGATCGCTCATCGCCGCTCCGTCGAACGTCGAATGTCGAACGTCCAATGTCTGGTTGCTCACCCCACCAGATCCTGAATGATCGCCGCGGCGATCGGGGCGGCGGTCTGCCCGCCGGAGCCCCCGTCCTCGACGATGACGGCAAAGGCGAGGTGATTCCAGTAGCCCACGATCCAGGCATGGGTGTCGCCGGCGTCGTTGTACTCGGCGGAGCCCGTCTTCGCCCGGACCACCTCGCCGGGCACCCGAGCGTTGCCCGCCGTCCCGTCGGTGACCACCAACAACATCAGATCGGCGAGATCCGACGCCACGCCTGGATCCAACGGCACACGAACCCGGTCGGTCTCACCGACGATCACCGTCGGAGGGAGCCACCCTCCGGCGGCGACGGCGGCGGCGATCGAAGCCTGCTCGAGGGGAGTCACCAGCACCCGGCCCTGTCCCATCGCCGACGCCGCCAGCTCCGCGGTGTCCACCGGCTCCGGGTAGCGCGGTGTCGCCGCGGGAAGGCCGGCATCCGGATCGGTCTCGAACCCGAAAGCCATTGCCACCGAGCCGAGAATGGCGTTCGAGAGGCGTTGCACCGCCAGCGCCGTGAAGGTGGTGTTGCACGACTCGGCGAATGCGGTGGCCAGGGTGATCCGTCCCAGATCCCGTCCTCCGGCATTGCGGAAGTGGGCACCGCCCAGCGTGACCTCGGCGGGGCAATCGACCCGATCTTCGGGAGACATGCCCTCTTCCAGCAGTGCCGCCGCGGTCACGATCTTGAACGTCGAGCCTGGTGGATAGGAGCCGAGGAAGGCGCGATCGAAGCCGTCGATCGGGCGCGAGACCGAGGCGAGTACCTCGGACGTTTCGGTGTCCACGATCACGACGGCGGCACGTTTCGAGATCCCTTCGAGTGCCCGTTCGGCTGCCGTCTGCACCGTTAGGTCGATGGTCGTGGTGATCGACTCCGGCGGCGTGCCGGTGGCCTCGAGCAAGGTCTCGATTGTCTGCCCGTACCGGTTCAACCAGACGATCCGGGCGTCGGGGGTGCCGGCCAATTGCCGCTCGAACGACTGCTCGATTCCCGAGACCCCCACCAGGTCGTTGGGACCGTACGGCGGGCCGAGCACATCGAGGCGCTCGGTGGTGATCGGGCCCACCGCGCCGACGACGTGCGCCGCCAGACCGGGGGAGAGCGAGACTCGCTCGGTGGCCTCGCGAAGGAGGATCCCCGGTGTCGCCGACAGGGTCGCGGCGGCTTCGGTCGCGGAGGTTGGAAGCGATCCTACGGGGACGAACCAGTCGGCCTGGACACCGGGCTTGGCGATTTCGGCTCTGACGGTGTCGCCCGGGATCCCCGCCGCTTCCTCGAGGACGGCGACGACCACGTCGAGGTCCTCGATCCGGCCGGGCACGACGCCGACAGACCAGATGGGTACGCTGCGTACCAGCGCCGTTCCGTCGCGGGCGAGGATGGCACCCCGCGGCGCCCAGTCGTGCTCCACGACAAGGCGATCGCCGTCCGCGAGCCCCGGGTACAAGATCGACGGACTCCATACGACCTTCCATGAGCCGTCGAAGGCCAGGTCTAGGGCAGTCTCAAATCGCCAAGCCTGGAATCCCTTGGGTGTAAGGGTTGCGGACGCACCGACCCGAGCCAGCTCGTCGGTTACGTAGTCGAAACCGATCGCGTACGACGCGTCGACGAGGGTGATGCTCTCCGACCACGCCGCGAGCGTCTCGGGCAGGTCCTCTGGAGCATCGACGATCATCGTCGCGGCACCGTTCCATTCGCCAGCGCTCAATGCATCGAGAAACGACCGGGCGGTGAACAGTGCGGCGGCCCGCGTAGCCGGGTCTGCGGGAGTCGCCGCGGCGGTGGTCGTGACGGCGGCCGTCCCGGCCGCAATGGTGGCTGCCTCCGGGGCGGTCGAAGGCGATGGAGGCTGCACACCGTCGCCGAAGGTGCATGAGGTGGCGAGCAAGACGAAGGACAGGAAGGCGCGGCGCACCTCATGATGGTACGAGAGACTCCGCGATCCGCGGCCTACCCGACCGGCGGCGGCGATGGGCGGCTCATCTCCTCCCCACGATGAACAGACGCTTGAACGCGAAGAGCGTTGTCCCGTCGGGACGCGGTGGATACGCCACGCGGAGGCGGGATGAGTATTCCTCCATGAACTCCCCGGCAGCGTCGCCGAGGGCGTCGATGAACGGCCGGGCTGCGGTGCCCCGAGCCCACTCGGCCACGGGGTCGGTGCCGGTGAGGCAATGCAGATACTCGGTCTCCCATACCTCGACCGAGCTGAACAGCGCCCGGAGGAGGTCGTGATAGAAGGCGGGTTCCGCAACCGGCGGCGGTCTGACGACGTCGCCCACCCGGTCGATCCATCGCGGTGTGGCGGCGATTTCGGCGAGGAGCGCGTGGGACGGCGCGGCGAAGTTGCGGGGCATCTGGACGGCGAGCGTTCCTCCGGTGGCGACTCGAGCGGTGAGGCGGGGCAGCAGCAACTCATGTTCGCCGAGCCAGTGGAGCGCGGCATTGGAGAACACCAGATCCACCGGAGCCGCCACCTCCCACGCGGCGATATCACCCAGCACCCAGTCGATGTCGGCGATCCGGCGGGCCCGGTCGATCATCTCCGGCGATGAGTCGAGACCGTGGACCGCGGCGGTCGGCCACCGCTCCCCCAGCAGCGCGGTTATCGACCCGGTACCGCATCCCAGGTCCCAGATCTCAGCAGGGGAGCCGTCGATGTGGACGATCAGATCCAGAGCCGGCCGGAGCCGCTGGTCCTCGAAGCGGAGGTACTGATCTGGGTCCCAGTCCGTCACTTTCGGGCGGTGCCCACAATCACCAGGACTCCACCCGCTGCCGTCAGCAACGGAGCGAAACCGATGAGGTCCATGACGTCGGAGAACGTGCCGCCCCCATCGGAGACTCCGCGGTAGATCTGCACGGCGAACAGCCCGGCGATGGCGATGGCGGCGAGTCCCGCCAGCACGGGGACCGACTTCAGGCGGTCGATCGGGATCAGCGCCACCGCCGCCACCACCAGGATCACCCACACCAGGTCGGGTGCGCCGGCGGCGGTGAAGTCGAAGAGGAAACGGGCGGACACGTCGAAGGCGTTCGACGAGGGGAGGTTCCCCAAGCTCACCCACGGCAGGAATGCGGAAAGGGCGATCACCACCGCCCCCACGGCGGAGAGCGGCCGGATACGCAGGCCGGAGCTCGTCGCCGATTGGCTCGTCTCGGCTCCGACCGGCTCGAGCACCCGGGCGTCGACCCAGCCCGTCCATCCGTTGGAGCCGACCACCCGGGCCCAGTCGCCGCGCCGCTCCGCTATTGAGAGGCGCACCCGCGCCTCGAGCGTCGTGATTGGATCCTGCGCCGGATCGGGATCTGCCCAGGCGCGTGTCCCTCCGGTGGGCACCGCATGGGTGGGCGTCCACACTGCAGGCATCTCCCGGGTGGGTGCCGGTTCGTCGGTGACACGCTCGGCGGGGAGCGGGCGGGTTGTGGGGAAACCCGGCGGACCCATCTCGTCGACGACTCCGACCAACGAGCGCAGCGCAGCGGTGAACGACTGGCGATTCAGCCCATCGAGGTACACCGGGCTCGACAGGATGAGGGTTCCGTCGGCCAGTTCGCTCCTGACCGCGCTCGCCCGACCCGGCAAGGTCGGCGTCCCACTCGCAGAATCCGTCCGGTAGGTCAGCATCAACACTTCGTCGTTCGCCGTCACCGAGATTTTGACCGGTGGCCTTCCTGCCATCACCAGGCGTCCCTGGTCATCCAGGGACAGGTCGGGATCGGCCTCCGCCCATGCGGTGACTCGCTCGAGAGGGGAAGGTTCGGGGGTCTTGCTGGTCGCCATGCACCGGACCCTACTCCGCCGGGCCGGGCTCATCCGGGGTCGTTAGGGTGGCCTGCGCGAGCGAGGAGAAACGGTGGCGGTGGAGCGTCCGGCGTTCACGATCGGGGTCGAAGAGGAGTACCTCCTCGTCGATCTGGAGACCCGGGATCTGGTGCGCGATCCGGACGCTGCGGTCATGGAGGAATGCCGGGCGATCATGGGCTCTCAGGTGAGCCCGGAGTTTCTCAAGGCGCAGGTCGAGGTGGGCACCCGAGTGTTCTCCACCGTGGCCGAGGCGCGCGACGACCTGCGGCGGCTGCGGACGGCCCTCTTCGAGGTGGTCGATCGCCACGGGCTCGCCCTGATCGCCGCATCGACCCATCCCTTCGCCGACTGGGCCGATCAAGAAGTGACCGAGCGGGACCGGTATCTGCTCCTTGCCCGGGATCTTCAAGTGGTGGTGCGTCGTCTGGTGATCTGCGGCATGCACGTCCACGTCGGCATCGAGGACCGCGACATGCGGATCGATCTGATGAACCAGGTGTCGTACTTCCTTCCTCATCTCCTGGCACTGAGCACTTCGTCGCCGTTCTGGCACGGCATGGAGTCGGGACTGAAGTCCTACCGGATGAGCGTGTTCCGCTCGCTCCCCCGCACCGGCATCCCCGAGCACTTCGCTTCGTGGTCCGAGTACCAGCGCCACGTGGACGTCCTGGTGGAACCCGGGTTGATCGAAGATGCTTCCAAGTTGTGGTGGGACGTCCGGCCCTCGGCGCGCTACCCCACCGTGGAGATGCGGATCTCCGACGTGTGCACCCGGATCGAGGACGGGATCACGATCGCCGCTCTGTACCAATCGATCATGTCGATGCTGTTCCGGCATCGGTCGCACAATCGGCGGTGGCGGACCTACGCCAACATGCTGGTGGCAGAGAACGTGTGGCGGGCGCAGCGTTACGGCGTCGAGGCGAGCCTGATGGATTACGGCAGAGGCGAGCTGGTGCCGTACGGTGATCTGGTCGAGGAGATCATCGACCTGGTGCGGGAGGATGCGTTGGAGCTGGGTTGCCTCGCCGAGGTGGAGCACGCCCGGGAGATCGTCTCCGGGGGAACCAGCGCCGACCGTCAGTTGGCGACCTACCGCGCCTCGCTGTCCGCCGGTGCCGGCGAGCGAGACGCCCTCAACGCCGTCGTCGACGAGTTGATCACCGACACGCGAGCGGGGGTCTAGAAGGCAGAAGACAGATCACAGAGGACAGAAGGACAGACGACAAAGTCACCGTGTCTGGTGTCTGTGATAGAAGGGATCGCAACGTGTTCGACAGAGCATCGACTGCCGTCGAGGCGGCGCTGGCGGCGGGAGCGTCCTATGCCGACGCCCGCTACGTCGAGGGGCGCGACGAGTTCATCGAGGTGATGAACGGGGGAATGGAAACCCTCAACAGGAGTGAGGCGGCCGGGGTCGGGGTACGCGCCCTGGTCGGATCGTCATGGGGATTCTTCGCCACTGCCGACGTCGATGAGGCGTCTCTGCGGGACGCCGGCCACAAGGCGGTGGAGATCGCCCGCGCCTCGGCGGCGGTTCCGGGACGTCCGATGCCGCTCGCCGATGTCCCCGTGGTCGAGGCCGACTACGAGACCCCCTTCGACGAGGCGCCCTTGGACGTGCCGCTGTCGGAGAAGGTCGACTTGCTGCTCGCGGTCAGTCGGACGATGCAGGGCGTCGAAGGAGTACGTCTTGCCCGCGCCTCGCTGGGGTGTTGGGACACCCACAAGTGGTTCGTCTCCTCGCAAGGCTCGAAGATCCATCAGCACATCGTCGAGACCGGCGGCGGGTTCGACGCCACCGCGGTCGGGGAGTACGAGACCCAGCGTCGCTCGTATCCCCAATCGTTCGGCCAGTTCGAGACCGGCGGTTTCGAGAGAGTCCGCCGCTGGGACTACGAAGGCAATGCCGGCCGGATCGCCGAGGAGGCCGCCGCTCTGCTCGGTGCCCCCGAGTGCCCGGAGGGCGAGAAGACCCTGATCCTCGAGGCGAGCCAGTTGGCGCTCCAGATCCACGAATCCGTGGGGCACGCCATCGAGTTGGATCGCATCCTGGGATGGGAGGCCGCCTTCGCCGGGACCTCACATCTGGAACTGCAGCGACTCGGGGAGCATCGCTACGGCTCGGAAGTGATGAACATCACCGCTGACGCCACTCTCCCGGGGGCGTTGGGGACCTTCGGATACGACGACGAGGGCACCCCGGCGCAGCGGGTGCCGATCGTCGACCACGGACTGTGGGTCGGGGTCCTCTCCGGTAGAGATTCGGCATCGATCGCCGGATTGCCGCCCGGCGGCATGGTGCGGGCCGACGGTTACAACCGGCTGCCGATGGTTCGTATGACCAACGTCGGTCTGCTCCCCGGCGACTCCTCGCTCGAGGAGATGATCGCCGCCACCGAGGACGGGGTGTTGATGTCGACCAATCGGTCGTGGTCCATCGATGACAAGCGGCTCAACTTCCAGTTCGGGTGCGAGATCGGCTGGGAGATCCACGACGGCAAGCTGGGCCGGATGATCAAGAATCCCACCTACACCGGGATCACCCCGAAGTTTTGGGCACAGTTGGATGGGTTGGGAGGCGAGGCGGAATGGGTGCATTGGGGGACACCCAACTGCGGGAAGGGCCAGCCGATGCAAGTGGCACACACCGGGCACAGCGCGTCGCCCGGACGATTCGCCAAGGTCCGCGTGGGGGTGCGGGCATGAAGAACGCACAGCAGATCGCCGACCGGGTGGTCGAGTTGGTGGGGGAGCGCGCCGAGGCAGAGGCCGTGGCCACGGTGGGCACCACCGCACTCACCAGATTCGCCAACTCGTTCATCCATCAGAACGTCGCCGAGGACACCGCCGGTGTTCGGGTGCGGGTGGCGGTGGACGGCAAGGTGGCATCGCTCACCGGCAACCGGGTCGATGATGCCGCCCTCACCCGCCTCGTGGACGATGTCATCGCGGCCGCCGAATTGCAGCCCGTGGACGAGGACTGGCCCGGGGTCGCTGCTCCGGCTCCTGTCGATGACATCGGACACGCCGACTCCTCGACGACCGAGGCCACTCCCGGGCAGCGAGCGGCGACCGTCAAGGCGTTCATCGACGCCGGAGACGGCCTTTCCGCCGCCGGCTACTGCGACACCGAGTCCGAGGAAGTGGCCTTCGCCAACACCCTCGGTCAGCGCGCCGTCGGCCGGGTGACCAGGGCAACCATCGACGGGATCCACCAGACCGGAGAGAGCGCCGGCTCGGCCCACCAGACCTCGGTCCGGTTCTCCGAGATCGATGGCGCCGCCGCCGGCGAGCTGGCTGCGGATCGGGCGCGCCGCGGCATGAAGGCGTTCGACCTCAAACCCGGGGAGTACGAGGTGGTGCTCGCCCCGGAGTGCGTGGCGACCATGGCGATCTTCATGGGCTTCTACGGGTTCAACGCCAAGGCATATCAGGAGGGCGGGTCGTTCGTCGAACTCGGGGCATCGCAGTTCGATCGGCGGATCACCATCACCGACGACCCGATGTCACCGGACGCCCTCGGGCTGGCCTTCGATGCCGAGGGCACCCCCAAGCGAACGGTGTACCTGGTGCGGGCCGGGGTGACCGAGGCGCTGGTCCACGACCGGCGCACCGCCCGCAAGGCGGGCGTGGAATCCACCGGGCACGCCTTCGCCGACGCCTCGGTGGGTCCGATCAGTGCCGGCCTGGTGATCGCCGGCGGGAACGACTCGGTGCAAGACATGATCGCCGCAGTTGACCGGGGCTTGTATGTGGCCACCTTCAACTACTGCCGGATCCTCGACCCGAAGAGCCAGGTGGTCACCGGTCTCACCCGCAACGGGACATTCATGATCGAGAACGGGCGGATCACCGGAGGGGTCACCGGCCTGCGGTTCACCCAGTCGTTCGTGCAGGCGCTCGGCCCGGATCGGGTGCTCGGGGTCGGCGACGATCTCCGCTACGCCGACAGTGAGTTCGGTGCCGGGATCGTGCGGGCGCCATCGCTCCGCCTCGCCGCGTGGAATTTCACCGGGGGTGCCGAGGGCTAGGTCGGGTGCTCAGTCGTCGACGATCGGCCCCTGCCGCATCCGCTTCACCTCGGACCGGTGGCGTTTGAGCTCCAACCGGCGTCGGCGGGCTCCCGCCGATGGCATGGTGGCCACCCGGCGGCGTCGGGTCCTGGCCGCATCGACCAGCAGCTCGGCGAGCCGCCGCCGGGCCAGCGCCCGGTTGCGCCATTGCGAACGGGTGTCGTCTGAAGTGACCCTGACCACACCGGCCGCGGCGGCGACGCGGAGCCGGGACAGCATGCGGTCGCGCAGATGGTCTGGGACCGACGGGCTGGTCGCCAGGTCGAACGACACCTCGGCGCGGGTAGCCGAGCGATTGGCGTGCTGGCCGCCGGGACCCCCGGACGTGTCGAAGCGCCACCGCAACTCGTCGGCGGGGATGGTGAAGAGGTCGCCGACGGCGAGCGGCTCGTCGATCATCGGGCGGTGGCGGCAGGGATCATGGCGGCAGGATACGGCGGGTCTTCTCGGCAAAGCACCGGGGCCGGGTCCTCGGTAGCCTGCCGATCGTGCCCACCGCCGATCCGCTGTCGCCCCGCGCCGACGCCTGGCTGGCCGGGGCAGCTCCCGAGCCCGACCTCATCGTGATCGGCGTGCCGTCATCCTCGGCGTCGCTGAGCCCCTCCGAGGCATGGCGGTGCCCCGGCGAGGTGCGGTCGGTGCTCGGCCGGTTCTCGGTGTTCGACGGCGAACGGGGCAACGATCTTCGGGCCGTTGCCGTCCGCGACGCCGGGGACTGGCCGGTGGACGGTCTCGACATGCAGGCCATGCCCACCGAAGTGGAGCGGCTCGCCTCCGACCTGCCGGTGGGGCCGGTGAAGGTGTTCCTGGGAGGCGACAACGCCATCACCCGTCCCCTGGTCAAGGCCCTCTCCGGGAGGGACCTGTCCCGGGTCGGGGTGCTCACGATCGACGCCCATCACGACGTGCGGCTCACCGAGGGCGGCCCCACCAACGGCAGCCCGATCCGCGGCCTGATCGAGGACGGCTTGCCCGACGGCCGGGTGATCCAGGTGGGGATTCACTCGTTCGCCAACTCCGCCGAGCACCGGGGATACTGCGACGAGCATGGGATCGAGATCGTGACCATGTCCACCGTGGACGAGGTCGGTGCCGGTTGGGCAGTTGCCTCCGCCCTGGGTGATCTGGCTCGCCGTTGCGACTGGGTCTACGTCGACGTCGATGTGGATGTGCTCGATGTCGCCTTCGCCCCGGGGTGCCCCGGTTCCCGCCCCGGGGGGATGACCCCGCGGCAGCTCGCCGCGGCGTGCCACGCCGCCGGGGCCCACCCGACGGTCCGGGCCGTCGACTTCGTGGAGGTCGATCCGATTCGGGACCGCGGCGGGGTGACCGTACTCAACACCGCCGCCGCGTTCCTGGCGTTCGTGTCGGGAATGACCGAGCGGGGGCGATGACCGGATTGGCCGCGCCGACAATGTCTGGGGATCGCCCGGGTACGGTCGGTTCATCGACCGACACTCGGTAGCACTCGTCCGCTTCAGGTCCTGTTCAGATCCCGTCGCTCAGCAGCAGCCACCAGATCCAGACGGCGAGGGCGGTCTCGATACCGACGACCGACGCAAAGGTCGACTGGACCGTGCCGTCGAGGATCGGCAGTACCCCGGCCAATGCCAAGGCCCCGGTGACGATCCCGGCGGACAGCAACACCGGCCGCTGCATCATCGATGCCGGCCACCGGGATGCCGACCAGAACACCACTGCCAGGGCGACGAACAGCACGCCTGAGCTCCGCAGCCAGGGGGCGGCGGTGGCGACCGGCGACGCTCCGAACAGCGACAACCCGCGGTCTGGTGACACGATGAGGACGACACCATGTGCGGCGGCGAGGAGGGCGGTCACCCGGAGTGCGTTACGCGCCGCCAGCGGTCGGTGCTTGCGATGGGCGACGAGTTCGACATTGACCCGTTCCCATGTTTGAGCCATTTCTTCACCAGCGTGACACCGTCCCCCGGCTTTCCCAGGGTCGGTCTCCTCATTCGGGGTTCGTCGATGATCGCGATGCGGTCAGCACCGCGCCCGACTCGTCGTCGGGCGCGGTGGCGACACGGGTCCGGCTAGGCGAGGGTTGCTTTCAGGGTGAACTCGGGGTACTCGTCGTACAAGCCGAGGACCCATCCCCACAGCCGGTAGTTGTATCCCAGCACTCCGGCGACGAAATCCTGGATGCCGACGGGGAACGATCCCGTGAATGCAGTGGCGATGTATCCGAACCAGACCGCGAACACCGCGGCGACGTCGAGGAAGGCCAGTACGAACAAGTGGGGGAGTGCCGCCAGTCCCTTGGGGACGAACAGCAGTCCGGCCACCGCCCAGCCCTTGCTGGGATTCTCCGGTGCGGTCACTTGCACGTCCACCGGATACTCCGGGGCGATCTCGAACGGCGGGTAGGCATCGGTGTATCCGATCAACCAGCCGTAGGAGCGCGCCGACCAACGCATCGAGATCTCGATGAGTTGGAAGATGCCCGTGGGCATCTTGCCGGTGAACGCCACGATCCAGTATCCGACGTAGCCCACCGCCCAGGCCAGGTTCTGCAGAACGCCGACGATGATGAGATGGGGGAGGGCCATCAAGGCCTTGATCAGGAAGATGCCGGCGGTGGCGAGACCGCGGCCGGGCTGTTCGGCGTGGCGATAGACGAGTGTGGGCTTGCTCATGAATCCTCCATGGGCGGCTGGCACCCTCGAAGGTAGCCGGGGGCAAACCCGCCCAACACCGCCGAAGGCCCCTCCGGTACCCTGCCGGTTGGAGGTGGTCGATGAGCGGTCCTCGACGGGTGCGCGCTCCGCGCGGCACCGCGCTGAACACGAAGGGCTGGCTGCAGGAGGCGGCCCTGCGTTGTCTGATGAACAACCTCGATCCCGAGGTCGCCGAACGACCCGACGACCTGGTGGTCTATGGGGGGACCGGCCGAGCCGCCAGGTCGTGGGAAGCCTTCGACGGGATCGTCCGCACCCTATCGTCGCTGGAGTCCGACGAGACGATGCTGGTGCAATCCGGCAAGCCGGTCGGTGTGTTCCGCACCCACCCGATGGCACCCCGGGTGCTGATCGCCAACAGCCTGCTGGTCCCCGAGTGGGCCACCTGGGAGGAGTTCCGCGAGCTCGAGGCGGCCGGGCTCACCATGTACGGGCAGATGACCGCCGGGTCGTGGATCTACATCGGGACCCAGGGGATCCTCCAGGGCACCTTCCAGACCTTCGCCGCGGTGGCCGAGCACCGCTTCGGGGGCACGCTCGCCGGTACCGCCACTCTCACCGCCGGATTGGGTGGCATGGGCGGAGCGCAGCCGCTGGCGGTCACCATGAACGGGGGGGCGGTGCTGTGCGTCGAGGTCGACCCGGAGCGAATCGCCCGCCGCCTCACCACCCGGTATCTGGATGAGGTCGCGCCCGATCTCGACACCGCAGTGGAGATGGTGATGACCGCCAAGGGGGAACGGCGCGCCCTGTCGGTGGGGGTCGTCGGCAACGCCGCCGCAGTCTTCCCCGAGCTATTGGCCCGGGGGCTGCCCTTCGACATCGTCACCGACCAGACCTCCGCCCACGACCCCCTAGGCGGCTACATCCCCCTCGGGGTGGAGGTGCACGACGCGCCCAAGCTGCGCGACAAGGACCCCGGCTTCTACGTCACCGAGGCGCGCCAGTCGATGGCCATCCATTGCGAGGCGATGGTGGGCTTCATGGGGGCCGGGGCCGAGGTGTTCGACTACGGGAACAACCTGCGGGGCGAAGCACGGCTCGGGGGCTTCGCCGACGCCTTCGCGTATCCAGGCTTCGTTCCCGCCTACATCCGCCCGCTGTTCGCCGAGGGCAAGGGCCCCTTCCGCTGGGTGGCACTGAGCGGCGATCCCGCCGACATCGCCGCCACGGACAGAGCGGTCGCCGCGCTCTTCCCCGGGGACCAGGCGCTGCAGCGCTGGCTGGAGATGGCCCGGGAGCGGGTGTCGTTTCAGGGCCTGCCCGCTCGGATCTGCTGGCTCGGATACGGCGAACGGCACCGCGCCGGTCTCGCCTTCAACGAATTGGTCCGATCGGGGGAGGTGTCGGCGCCCATCGTGATCGGGCGCGACCATCTCGACTCGGGATCGGTGGCCTCTCCATATCGGGAAACAGAGTCGATGCTCGACGGCTCCGACGCGATCGCCGATTGGCCGATCCTCAACGCCCTCCTCAACACCGCCTCCGGCGCGGCCTGGGTGGCGGTCCATCACGGTGGCGGTGTGGGGATCGGGAAGTCGATTCATGCCGGAGCCCAGGTGGTCGCCGACGGCACCGACGAAGGAGCCTTCCGGCTGGAGCGGGTGCTCACCAACGATCCGGGGACCGGGGTGATGCGCCACGCCGACGCCGGCTACGACCGGGCGATCGCGGTGGCGGACGAGCGCGGCGTGCGCATCCCGATGAGAGAGACGTGACACCGGCTACCGGCTACCGGCTGCCGGCTACCGGCAAGAGCGGGAAGCGGGAGGCGGGAAGCGGGAAGCGACTCTTGGTCACCGACATCGGTGAGTTGATCACCAATCCGGGGCCGCCCGGCGATCTCGGGATCGTTGCCGACGCCGCGGTGGCGATCAGCGGCGAGCGGGTCGCTTGGGTCGGCCCGGGCGGCGATGTCCCCGCTGAGCATCGCCACGGCGAAGTGGTGAGCGCCGGCGGGGGAGCGGTGCTTCCCGGCTTCGTGGACGCCCACACTCATCTGGTGTTCGCCGGCGACCGCTCGGATGAGTTCGCCCGGCGTCTCCGGGGCGAGCCCTACGCCGACATCCTGGCTTCGGGTGGGGGGATCCATGCCACCGTCGCCGCCACCCGGGCGGCGATGAGCGACTCGCTGGTCGACGAGGCGGCGGCCCGCCTGGAAAGGATGCTCCGGTCGGGGACGACGACCGTCGAGGTCAAGTCGGGCTATGGGCTGACCACTGAGCACGAGGTCCGTATTCTCGAGGTCGCCGTGGCGGCGGGGGTGCGGTCACCGGTCGATGTCGTTCCCACGTTTCTGGCGCATGTGCCGGACAAGGGGAGCGATCCGGGGGAGTACGCCGACCTGGTGGTGGAGGAGATCATTCCCGCGACGGCTCCGCTTGCCCGCTACTGCGACGTCTTCTGTGATCGGGGGGCGTTCGACGTAGATCAGTCGCGCCGAATCCTCGAGGCCGGCCGGGCCCACGGCCTGCAACTGCGGGTGCATGCCGAGCAACTGACCCACACCGGAGGTGCGGCGCTCGCCGCCGACCTGAGGGCGGTCTCGGCCGATCACCTCGATCACGCCACCGAGGAGGATGCCCGCCTACTTCGCGAGGCCGGGGTCGTCGCCGTTGTGCTGCCGGCGGCTTCCCTCTCGATGCGTTCCCCCCGGGCGCCCGCCCGAATGTTGTGGGACTCCGGAGTCACCGTCGCCCTCGCCACCGACTGCAACCCGGGCACCTCGAACGTGGAGAACATGAGCCTGGTCGTGGCGCTCGCCTGTCTGGAGATGAACCTGTCGCCGGAAGAAGCGGTCTGGGCGGCGACCCGGGGCGGGGCTCTGGCCCTGGATACACCGGACCTCGGCTCGATCGTCCCCGGCGCCCGCGGGGACCTGGTCATCCTCGATGCCCCCTCCCACCGGCACATCCCCTATCGCCCGGGGACGAACCTGGTGCGGACGGTGGTGAAGGGTGGGGAGGTGGTCGTGTGACATCGCAACCGGCTACCGGCTACCCCAAACCGCTGCCCGCGACCCGCTGCCCGCTGCCCGCCAGGCCAGGACGAGGTCCATGAAGCCCTACCTCGCCCACGAGCATCCCCTCCGGTTGGCCCACCGCGGATCGCGGCTCCTGTGGCCGGAGAACACGATGGTGGCCTTTCAGGGGGCAGTCGATCTCGGCTACCGGTATCTGGAGACCGACGTCCATGTGTCCCGGGACGGGGAGGTCGTCGTGTTCCACGACGATGGGCTGGAGCGGCTCACCGACGGGCGCGGCAAGGTCTGGGATCACGATTGGGCCTACCTGCGCACCCTCGATGCCGCCAATCACTTCGACCGGGCGAACGGGTACCCCCTCCGTGGGCACAGGGTGGCGATTCCTCTTCTCGAGGAGGTGCTGCTCACCTTTCCCGATGCCTTGCTCAACATCGACCTCAAACAGGACGGGGTAGAAGGCGTCGTCGCCGGGGAGATCGCCCGGCTCGATGCCGAAGAGCGGGTGCTGATCGGATCGTTCCACGACCGCCGGATCAGACGGTTCCGCAGAGCATCCGCCGGCCGGGTGGCCACGTCTGCCGGACCGCGGGAGGTGACCCGGGCGATGGCGTCGGCGATGGCGGGGCGCCCCGTAATGGTCGGCGCCGACGCGCTGCAGATCCCGCTGAGGGTTGCCACCAGTCGCCTCGTCGCCGCAGCCCACCGCGGGGGCAAGCAGGTCCATGTGTGGACGGTGAACGACCCCGCAGAGATGCGCCGATTGCTCGACCTCGGGGTGGACGGGTTGGTGAGCGATCGTCCCGACCTGCTCAACGAGGTCGTGTTCGGCGCCTGACGCACCGGAAGGCCGAGGAGATGCGATGAGTCGGCGGTCACTCCTAACCTCCGGCGACATGCCCGGTGAGCTACTCGGTCCCATCGTCCGTCTCCAGGTGCAGCGCGTCCCATTGAAGACCCGGGGCGAGGGGTATGACCCGGGGCCGATCCTCGCCGTCCCCGAGGCGGCCATCGGACCGGACGGAATCGCCGGGAGGCACGAGGGCGGCTGGGTTCTCGACGCCCACCACCGCGCCCACCCCCAAGCCGACGGCAGCGGGCGCCGGGCCCTGTCGATGGGGTTCTCCGAGCACTACCGGCTGATGGCGGGCCGCTTCGGAGCGGCGCCGCTGGGGTGCGCCGGCGAGAACGTCATCGTCGCCACCGACCGTCGTGTCTTTCTCGAGGATCTCGCCGGCACCGTGGTGATCCGTGGCGAGTCCGGGAGCCTGCCGCTGACCGGGGCGTTCGTGGCCGCTCCGTGCCTCGAGTTCACGTCGTTCCTCCTCGGCCGCTCCGACGTGGGGAGCGTCGCCGAGATCGGCGACGCTCGCGCCTTCCTCCACGAGGGCATGAGGGGGTACATCCTCGACGTGACCGATCTCGATCGAGTCCAAACGGTGCGGGTGGGCGACGAGGTGTGGGTGGAGGGGTCCGCGCCCGAGCGAAGCTCGGCGAGCTACTCCCTCTCGAACACCCTGCCGATCCCGGCGGGAGGATCGGAGGCGAGCAGTCGGCGCCAGGCGGGATGACGGTCGCCGAACCTCCGGAACCAATCGAGGTAGACGATCAGCAGGGTGAAGATCATCAGGACGAACGGCATGATCGGCAGGATCTGCGACACCCCCTGGAGGGCTTCCACCGGCTGCAGCTTCAATGCCACCACCTGGAGTGTGCCGAACAGGTAGCAGCCGAAGGCGACCCGCACCGGATGCCAGCCCCCGAAGATGACTATCGCCAGGGCGATCCACCCGAAGTTGAGCGTGAGGTTCTCCCGCCACCCGAACTTGACGTCGAGTGAGTAGGCCGCACCCGCCAGGCCGACCAGGGCTCCCCCGATCACCGTGTAGATGTAGCGAAGGCGGTTCACCGCGATCCCCCGGGCGAAGGCGGCCTCGGGCCGCTCTCCGATGCCCTGCAACTCCAGGCCGCGCCGGGTGCGGTACAGGAAGAGGTAGGTCCCGATCAGCACCACGTAACTCCCGTAGACCGACAGGTTGTGATTGAACAGCACCGTTCCCACGAAGGGCATGTCCGACAATCCGGGGATCGCCAGGTGGGGCACATGGGTGCCTTTGACGCCCACGTAGGCGGTGCCGAGGAACGACGAGAGCTTGGTGGCGAGCAGCGTGAGGACGAACCCGACGGCGATCTGGTTGAGTTTCAGCTCGATGCTGGCGAAGGCGATCAGCGCGGCGATGACCGCCGACACCGCGGTTGCTGCCAGGAACCCGACGATCACGCTCCCGGTGATGTAGGTGAGGGCGAACCCGGCCATCGCCGAGAGCATGATGCTGCCGTCCAGGGAGAGGTTGATGACTCCGGCCTTCTCGGCGATCGTCTCTCCCATCGTGGCGTAGATGAGCGGGGCGGCGGCGGCGATGATCGTGGCGATGGTGTCGTCCATGCTCAGCCTTCCGCCTCGAGCCGCACCCGCTGGCGCGCTCTCCTGACCTGCCACCCGCCCACCAGCACCGTGAGCAGCACCAGCGTCCCCTGCACCACTCCGCCCAGAGAGGAGTTGAGCCCGAGGCGCAGCGACAGTTGGGTGCCTCCCACCGAGATCATCACGAAGAAGAAGGCGATCGGGGCGATGAGAGACGCCCGGAACCCGGCGAGGAGCACCACCAGGATCGCCAGGAAGCCGTACCCGCCGGAGATGGCCGGTACCAGCTTGTGCTGGAATCCGATCGCCTGGACGGCTCCGCCCAGCCCGGCGAGCCCCCCGCAGATGGCCATGGCCGACAGGAGGTAGCGGCTGGTGGACAGGCCGATGATGTAGGCGCTGGCGGGGTTGGCTCCCACCGCCTTGAGGCGGAGCCCGAAGAACGTGCCTCGCATCAGGAAGTAGACCGCGATCACCGCCAGGACCGCCAGCACGATGGCGATCGGGGCGAGCTTGTCGCCCACGGTGGGGAGCCAGGCCTCCTTGGGGAACGGGTCGGTGCCGCTGGTGGAGGCGATGCCGGCCCGCTTCCACGGCCCGATCACCAGGTACACCACCAGGCCGGTCGCCACGAAGTCGAGACCGAGTCCGCCGAAGATCTCGTTCACCTTGCCGTAGACCCGCAGTACCCCGGCGAACAGGCCCCAGAGCAGACCGCCGATGATCCCGGCGATCAGGGCGACGGTGATCACCGCCGCCGAGGGCGCATGGAACTCACGGGCGACCCAGGAGGCGGCGATCGCTCCCATCACCACCTGGCCTTCGACGCCTATGTTCCACAGCCCGGCGGCGAACGTGACCACTAGCCCGGATGCCGCCAGCACCAGCGGAACCCACGCCATCAGAGTGTCGGCCGCCTTGGGCCCGCTGCCCACCGACCCCTGCCATATGAGGCGGAACGACTCGATCGGCGATGCGCCCGATGCCAGGAGCAGGGCGGCGGTGACCAGGACCGCCAGAGCCACCGCGATCGTCTTGGATCCCGCCCGGTTCCACGCGGCTCTCATGCCACGTCCCGTCCGCCGATGAGGTGACCGAGTTGATCGGCGTCGGCGGTGGATGCGTCCAGCATCTTGAACACCCTTCCGGCGAAGAACACAACTATGCGATCGCTGTAGCGGAGCAGCTCGTCGAGGTCGGCGGAGGCGAACACCACCGCGGTTCCCGCCTCGACCCTTTGGATCAACTGGCCCCAGACCCAATCGGCCGAGGCGATGTCGAGCCCGCGGGTGGGGTGCTCCATGAGCAGCACCTTCACGTCGGGGGGAACCATCGCCAGGAGAAGCCGTTGCTGGTTTCCTCCGGAGAGGGCCTCGGCGGTCGTGTCGGAAGCCCCCTTGATGGAATGCTTGGCGATGCGCTTTTCGGCGTCACCGCGCGCATCGGCCCACGGCACGAGGAAGCGGTTGGATCCGGACGCGAGCTGGAAGTGCTCGGTGATGGTCAGGCCCCGGATCAGACCTTCCTCGAGGCGTCCCGCCGGCAGGTAGTGGACCCCGGCAGCGAGGCGCTGGTGGTAGTCGCGCTTGGTCACGTCGCGATCGCCGACCTCGATGGTTCCGGCGGTGGTGGCGAGCAGCCCGGCGCACGCCCGGAGCAGTGTCCGTTGCCCGCTGCCCTCGAGACCGGCGAGCCCGAGGACCTCGCCGGCTCGCACCTCCAGTGTGAGATCCTCGAGGCGGGTGAGCCGGTCGTCGGCGGCGATGCCGTCGAGCCGGAGGGCGGGACCGCCCCTGACGCCGGGAGGCCGTCCGGTAACGGCGACCGCCTCGCCGAACATCATCTCCACCAGCGTGTCGATGGCGACGGGGAGGGTGGCTTCGCCGACGGTCCTGCCGCGGCGCATGACGGTCACCCGGTCACACAGCACCTCGATCTCCTCGAGTTTGTGGGAGACGAAGATCACGATCATTCCTTGCCCGGCGAGGGTGCGCAGCGCCTCGAAGAGCAGGCTCTGCTGGGTGGCCGAGATCCCGGTGGTCGGCTCGTCGAGGATCAGCACCTTTGCTCCCAGCCAGAGGAGCCGGACGATCTCCAGCTGCTGGCGCTCTCCCACGGTCAGCGTTCGTGCCGGAGCGTCGGGGTCGAAGGAGAAGCCGAAGTCGGCGGCAAGTCGATCCAGCTCGCCTCGCGCCGAATCGCGATCGATCGGCGGGCTCCCCAGCAGGAAGTTGTCGAGAACACTGAAGGGGAGGAAGACCAATGGATCCTGGTGAAGCATGCCGATGCCGGCGGCGATGGCATCGCGGGGGGATCTCATCTGCAGCGTCGTCTCATCGAGACTGATTGTTCCTGAGTCGGGCTCGATGAACCCCGACAGGACCTTCATGAGGGTGGACTTGCCGGCGCCGTTTTCCCCGAGCAGGCCGTGGAGCTCGCCTGCCTCGACGCGCAGGGTCACCCCGTCGTTGGCGCGCACCCGGCCGAAGTGCTTGTGGATGTCGCGCAGCTCGAGGCTCATCGGCGGTCCAAGCGTGGAACGTGCGCCGAGAGTCTGCGGGCCGGTTCGGACGCGAGCGGGGGAGGGATCGACGATCCCTCCCCCGCCGGTCGGTCTCCCATCGAATCAGCCGGCCGAGCTCGCCCCGACCATGCCCTCGAGGAGCTGTGGCATGTACCAGATCTGCAGGTCCGTCGCCTCCTCGCCGGCGGCGAGGAACGGGGTGCCGTCCTGATAGTTGAGCGGCCCGGTGTACAGGTTGATCGACCCATCACCCAGGCCGGCGATGAACTCGTCGAGACTGGCGGCGGCATCGGCCGACAGCCCGGCCCCGGCCTCCCAGCCCACGCCCGACGTGTCTGCGTTGTTGATGTCGGCCCAGTCCGGCCCCCACCAGTTGAAGTCCGCCGAGAACGAGTCGGTCAACACCGAGTTCAATACCCGCAGGTACGCCGGTCCCCAGTTGAAGTAGGGGACACCGAGGCAGGCATTCGGAGCCTCCGCACAGGCACCCTCGAAGTCGTAGGGGATCGCCCACACGGACTCATCGGCGGCGGCCCGCTGTCCGGCGACCACCAACGCCTCGGTCGTGTCGATGCCGGAGATCACGACGTCGACTCCGCCATCGAAGAAGTCGTTGGCCACCAGCGTCGGATCGAGCGTGAATCCGGGGATGTTGAACCAGAAGCCGATCCAGTTCACGCTGAAGGAGAGGTCGTCTCCCATGCCCCGGTAGTTCTGCCAGCAGTAGTCGGCTCCGAGGAACACGGAGCTGGCCAGACGACGGGTCTCGTCGTTGATCAGCGGCCCCAGGTAGCCGAGCTTGCCGGTTTCGCTCGTCAGCGCGGCGGCGCACCCGGCGATCATCTTGCCGTACTCCATGCGCCCCATCTCGTTGCCGAGATTGGCCAGATCGGCGCGGTAGTCCTTGCCATCGGCCCAGGCGTTGTCACCCGACGACCAGATCATCGGAACGTCGGGGTGGCGTTCCGCTCCGAGGAGAACGCCATCTTTCATGTCGTCGGAGGTGGCGAAGATCAGGCCGGCACCCTGGGCGACCATGTCGTCGATCACCTGATCGACGGTGGTCTCCGGCCGATCGGCCGTGTTGACCTTGTCGAGGACGATCATCGTCGCCCCGGTCTTCTGCTCCAGATACTGCCCGGCCTCGTAGTGCGCCTGGCTCCACCCATGGTCGTTCTGCGGTCCGACCAGAATCATCCCAAACTTGAATCCCTCACCTGAAGCACTAGTCGTTGTCGTGGTCGAGTCATCCCCGCACGCGGTCGCCACCAGGGCGAAGGCAGAGAAGATGAAGACCAACCTGAGCAGTCCCTTCACACGCATAAGGCATACCCTTCAGTCGGCTCGACACCATCGTAGAGACCCGAGATCACCCCCTGCACGGGCGCAATCCCCTTATTGTCTGGGATTCAAACCCGCAGGAATCGGAACGGGGTGGGCCGTGGAGGACTTCATCAGGGGAATCCCCAAGGCGGAGTTGCATCTCCACGTCGAGGGAACCCTCGAGCCCGAGATGACGTTCGCTTTGGCCGCACGCAACGGCATCGATCTGCCGTTCACCTCGGTGGGTGAGGTCCGCGGGGCCTACGAATTCACCGACCTGCAATCCTTCCTCGACATCTACTACCACGGCGCCGCGGTGCTGCGTACCGCGGAGGACTACCACGATCTCATGGCGGCCTACCTGCGCCGGGCTGCCGCCGACAACGTTCGCCATGCCGAGATCTTCTTCGATCCGCAGACCCACACCTCCCGGGGGATTCCCTTTGAGACCTTCATGGTTGGCTTCGAACGGGCGCAACGCGCCGCGGAACGCGAATTCGGCATGTCCACGAGTCTGATCATGTGCTTCTTGCGCCACCTCCCGGAGGAGGACGCGCTGGCGACTCTGGAAGCTGCCTTGCCGTTCCTCTCCCAGATTGTCGGGGTGGGTCTCGATTCCGGGGAGCGGGGAAACCCACCCGAGGCATTTGTCCGGGTGTTCGCCGTCGCCCGCGCCCATGGCCTCAGGGCGGTGGCGCACGCCGGCGAGGAGGGGCCACCCGAATACATCCTCGGAGCCCTCGACGCCCTCGGGGCCGAGCGGATCGATCACGGTGTGGCCTGCGAGCAAGATGAGGCCGTGCTGCGCCGACTGATCACCGACGAGATCCCGCTCACGATGTGCCCTCTCTCCAACGTGCGCCTCCGGGTGTTCGATCGCGCGGAGGACCACAACCTCAAGCGGCTGCTCGACCTGGGGGTTCGGGTCACCATCAACTCGGACGACCCCGCCTACTTCGGAGGCTATGTCGCCGACAACTACCTGATGGCGCAGCGTGCCCTCGGACTCACCCGGGAGGACGTGGTCCGCATCGCCGCCAACGGGATCGAAGCGGCGTTCCTCGACGCCACGCGAAAGACCGAGTTGCTCGGCGAGGTGCAGCGGTACGCCGGATAGCACATCGCAGGCGGCAGCACCCCCCGACGACAGCGGACATTCCGACAACCGCCGGCTATCGCCCATCGCCTATCGCCTTCGAGAACGCTTCGGTTGTCCTGGCGTCCCACCCCATCAGCCGCACCTCATCGAGGACGTCCGGGTGATCTCGGCACCAGACGTCCACCGCGTCGGCGATCACCTCGGTGGCTTCGTCCACCGGATAACCGAAGATCCCGGCTGAGATTGCCGGCAGGGCCACCGAGCGCGCCCCGGCTGTCGCCGCCGCCTCCAGGGCGGCATGAACCGCCGTCGACAGCAGCCCGGCGTTGTGTTCGCCGGGTCGGTAGCGGGGACCGGCGACATGGACGATCCAGCGTGCCGCCATCGCCCCCGCCCCGGTGACCGCGGCCACTCCGGGGGAGAGCGGTCCGTTGGCCGCAACCCATTGATCCGATTCCTGTTGGATCCCGATGCCCCCGGCCCTGACGATGGCGGCCGCCACTCCGCCGCCGTGAGCGAGGTGCTCGTTGGCGGCGTTGACCACCGCATCGACGTCCTGGTCGGTGATGTCTCCCTGCACGACGGCCACCCGGGTAATCGCATGAGTATGCCCCGGTGAGGTCGACCGCTGCCGCCAGGGCCGCGGACGATGCCCGCAGCCACCCGCGGTGGCGGCCTCAGCCGCCGATGACCGGAAGGCCGGCGCCGACCCAGGCGACGATGCCGCCGTCGATCTCGTGGACTTCGGCGAAATCGAGCTGACGGAACACATCCATCGCCTGGGCGCTGCGATTGCCGGAGCGGCAATAGACGACGTACGCGGCATTCCGATCGAGCTCACCGATCTGGTCGGCGAAGTCCGGGGCGTAGAAGTCGATGTTGACGGAGCCGGCGATCCGGGTTTCGGCGAACTCCTCGGGCGTCCTGATGTCGAGGAGCACGGTTGCAGAGCGACCGATCAGCGTTTGCGCAGTCGCGGCGTCGACCCGGTCGATCACCTGCGTGGTGCCTCCGCACGCCACCAGGGCGAGGGTGATGAGACTCACCAGGCTGATGCGGACCGACCCGGGCTTGCTGCTCATCGTGGTTTGATGGTAGGTCCAACGCAGATTCCGTTGACAAACGGCGAAGATCGTCGTTATGGTCTGGCGATTCCGACCATACGGGAACGACCGACCATGACGACACCGCCGCGGCCGTATGAACCTCCTGAGGGGCTCCTGGAGTTGGACCTCGAGCAGGCCCGCCTCTTCGCCGAACCGACCCGCAACGACATCATCACCCTGCTCGCCGAGCGACCCGCCACCACCCAGCAGATCGCCGAGGCGCTCGGCAAACCGAAGGGGAGCGTCGGCCATCACCTCAAGGTGCTCGAGGAAGCCGGTCTGATCAGCGTGGTGCGCACCCGCCAGGTGCGCGCCATCACCGAGAAGTACTACGGCCGCGTCGCCCGCACCTATGTGTTCCCCCGGCTCGAGGAGGAAGGCCCCCACGCCCCGTTCCTGATAGAGGCGCTCGAGGAGATGCGAGGGGCCGATGACGACGAGGAGATGCTGCTCACCATCCGTCATGCCCGGATTCCGGCCGATCGCGTCCGGGAGTTTGCCGCAGCCATCATCGAACTCGCCGAGGAGTTTGCCGGCTCGCCGCCGGACGGGA
>Ga0154791_120_pt1 | contig 31392 bp, 31 predicted proteins | sample Rifle2008BG16ft_FD_105799 | JGI IMG/M metagenome (GOLD analysis project Ga0154791, IMG submission 105799) | Actinobacteria bacterium RBG_16_68_21
CGACGTGGCGGGGATCAACCATCGACGGTCAGGCTCTTCAGCCGCCGATCCAGGTGGTACTCGATGAAGCGTCGGGTGACCCCCATCGCCTCACCGGAGAAGCCCGCATCGTGGTCGGGCAGATTGGCCAGGTCGGATCGGGCGAGGCCGGCCAGGTAGCCGGTGAGCCCGGGACGCAGGGCGACCGCACCCGGGGTCCGGTCCCTCTCGCACAGCACTCCGCCGGCGGCGAACGAGAACCGGGTGAGGTCGGCGGTACGGCCGCACCCGGCGCAGTGCTCAAAGGCCGGGGCGATCCCCACCACGTCGGCGGCCTTGAGCAGGAACGCCGCCACCATGTCGGGGTGGCGCGGCCCGTCGTCGAGGGCACTCAGGCCCCGCTGCAGCAACAGGAAGGCACGCAGGCTGGATTCGTTCTCCTGGGTGACTGCGTCGATCACCTCGACCATCGTCCCCGCGGCGAGAACCCGATCGAGATCCCCCCGCAGGCCGGCATGGGCCTCGATGACCGACACCTGGGTGATCGTGTCCAGGTTGCGTCCCTCGTAGAGCACGAGGTCGACATGGGTGAACGGCTCGAGGCGACCCCCGAACCTGCTCTTGGTGCGGCGCACCCCCTTGGCCACCGCCCGCACCTTGCCGTGGTTGGGGCTGAGCAGCACCACGACCCGGTCGGCCTCCCCGAAGGGGAAGCCCCGCAGCACGATCCCCTGGTCGTTGCGCAGTCCCACGACATGCAGGGTACCGAGTACCTGTGACCCGGCCGGGAACCCCGATCGACCCGGTAATTGCGACGAGCCCCCCGGTGCCGCCGATGACGACCCTCATGGCAGACTGAGCGGATGCCCACCCCACTCGACGACATCGAACGCTCCCGCTTCACCGGGGCGCACCCCCACTGGACACTCGACGGGGAGACCGCCAGCCGGACCTTCGGGTTCGCCGACTTCGCCGCGGCGATGGGCTTCGTCAACCGGGTGGGACTGGTCGCCGCGAGGGCAGATCACCACCCCGACATCGACATCCGCTGGAATCGAGTGACGCTGGCGGTGAGCACCCATTCGGCAAAGGCGTTCACCGAACGCGACGTCGACCTCATCGAAACGATCGACGGGTGGGACCGCTGATGCCTGGTCTGTCGGCGTCGCTCAGGCTTCGGCCGGCTGCGCCCGCCACCCCGCCAGCGTATCCCTGATCCAGGCTTCGGCGACGACGGCGACCGCCTCCGCATCGCCCTTCGCCCGCTTGATCGGATCGCCGAATCTCACCCGGATCTTCGTCCCGAACGGGACCGGCAGGAGGTTGTGGAGCAGCAGCCGCCACGACCCATCGATGGCAACGGGGACGACGGCGAGCTGATCGGCAGCCGCCAGCAGCGCCCGGGTACCTGCCGGTTTGAACCCCAGCATTTCACCGTCGCGGCTGCGGGTGCCTTCGGGGAAGATGACCACGCTGACGTCGCGGTCCTGAGCGATGCGGGCCATGGTGGTGATTGCCCGCATCGAGCCGATGCGATCCTTGCGATCCACCAGGGCGTTGCCTCCCTTGCGGAGATTGAGCGAAATGCTGGGTATCCACCGTCCCAGCTCCTTCTTGGCGACGTACTTCGGGTAGTTACGGGGCAGGAGCCCGCCGATCACCGCGATGTCAAAGAGGCTCTGATGGTTCGAGATCAACGCGTAGCCGCGCTTGGCCTCGAGGAGAGGCGAGCGCTCCACTTCGACCCGCGTCCCGCTGATGCGGAACAGTTCCATGAGGGTGCGCTGCAGCCCGGCCATCACCACCTCGAACCCCCGCAGACTGAACGGGCGGACCACTCGCCCGGCGATGTCGAAGACCAGCAGGGTCAGTCCGAACGCAATCAGGAACGGGATGGTGAGCAACCAGTCGCGAATCTTCCGCACGCCCGCAGAATACGCGGCACCGAGAGATACGCGTCGTCCCCGGGATCCCCGTCCGTCAGTCCGTGGCCCGTCGCAGGTGCGGGGCGGCCAGCCCGGTCACCAGCGCCACCAGTAAGCCGACGACCGCCATCGTCTCCGGGATCTACGAGTCGAGATCGCCGGGGCGGAGCTGGGCGACCGAGCCGATCGGCTGTCCCTGGCACCCGTCACCCCCGGGGCATCAGCGCCAACTGCCGGGACTGGGCGACCAACCTCCCGGTGGAGTCCCACACCTCGCCGTCCTCCTCGAGAAAGCCTCCGGTGATGAACCGGGTGGTGAACGAGCACGCCAGCCAGCCGGGTGCCGGCCGGGCCCTGACGTGGGTGGTGAGCTCGAGGGTCGGCACCCAGGCGAACGGCAGATCGGCGAAGAACACCGTCGGCGGGAAGGCGTCCACTGCGACCAGCAGCGCCATGGTGTCCACCGGCTCGCCATCGCGCAGCCGGAACCATCCCGTGACCCGAGGGCGTCCGGAGGCGTGCCCGAGGTTTGCCACCGCGTCGGGATGGAGCCGCAACTCCACCCTCCCCACGAACGGCGGGGGGAAGGTGTCGGTCGGCTCGAGCGGCACACACTCCTCGGGGGGAGGCAGCTGCGGCGGGCCCGAATCGACCCTCTCCACCCCGGCGTCACCGCCGAGCTCACCGAAGGAACCGAGCAGGGTCAGCACCCGTTTGTCGCCGGCGGTCATCGTCGCCCCCACGGTGGAGAAGCGCCGGCCCTCCTTGAGGATGGTCGTGGAAATGGTCACCGGTCCCGGCCGGCCCGGTGCGAGAAAGTGGGTCGTCACCGTCACCGGGTCGGGGCGACCCACCGCCATCCCCGCCGCCCGCGCCGCGATCGCCGCCAGATACCCTCCGTCGGCATTGCCGACGATGTCCCAGCCCGGAGCGATCTCCCCCTCCCACGTGCCGTCCCCGGCCGAGACCACCCGGGAGGCAGCCGCGAAGCTCACAGGCCGAGCCGCTCGATGGCGCCGGGATGCTCCTGCCAGTCCTTGACCACCTTGGCCCGCAGGTCCAGGTGGATCCGGGCCGCCAGGCGGCGCTCCAGTTCTTCGCGGGCCTCGGAACCCGCCTCCTTGATCAAGGTGCCTCCCTTGCCGACCACTATCCCCAGCTGGCTGTCGCGTTCCACGATCAGCTTGGCGACGACCCGGGTCACCCCGTTGTCCTGCACCAGGATCTCCTCGACGACCACCGCCAGGGAGTGGGGAAGCTCCTCACGGAGCCGGGAGAGAAACTTCTCCCGGATGATCTCGCCCACCAGGAACTCCTCGGTCTGATCGGTGGGCATGTCGGGCGGGAAGAACTGCGGTCCCTCGGGAAGCAAAGCCCGCAACTCGTCGACGATCGGCGTGAGGTTGCTCCCCTGAAGGGCGCTGGTGGGCACATAGGCGGCGAAGTCCCACTCGGCGGCGACCGCCAGCCTCTCCACCACCGCATCGGCCGGGGCGACATCGACCTTGTTGACCACGCACACCACCGACGTCCCCGCGTCGATGAGACGCTCGGCGATCAGCCGGTCACCCGGACCGATCTTGCCGGTGGCATCGACCACGAAGACCGCGGCATCGGCATCGGCGAGCGAGGCGGTGACGATGGCGTTGAGCCGGGCACCGAGCGCGGTACGCGGCCGGTGAATACCCGGGGTGTCGACGAACACCACCTGCAGGTCGTCGCCATTGAACACCCCGCGGATGTTGGTCCGCGTCGTCTGCGGCCGGGGCGAGGTGATGGCGACCTTGGTGCCGACGAGACCGTTCACCAGGGTGCTCTTGCCGACGTTCGGCCTGCCCACGACGGGCACGAATCCCGATCTCACGCGACGGTCACCCGCACCCGGGAGACCCGCCGCCCCTGCACTCGATCGGCGCTCAGCACGAGATGCCCGAGGGTGAACGACTCACCCTGGGCGGGCACCCGCCCGGCGAGGCCGAGCACCAGGCCGCCGACCGTGTCCCAGTCCTCGTCGGGGATCGACATGCCGACGAGCTCGGCGAGGTCGTCGACGGCCATCCGGGCATCCACCAGGTACTCCCCGGCGGAGATCTCCTCGACCATCGGCTGTTCGACGTCGTACTCGTCGATGATCTCCCCGACGATCTCTTCGAGCAGGTCCTCGATCGAAACCAGACCGGCGGTCCCGCCGAACTCGTCGACCACCACCGCCAGGTGGACCTTCGACGCCTGCAGCTCCCGGAGGAGCTCGGACACCCGCTTGGTCTCCGGCACGAAGTGGACGGGGCGCATGATCTTGGTAACCGGCTTGGGGCCCCCGCCGGCGTCGAACAGCGTGAGCAGGTCGCGCGCGTAGAGCACCCCGACGATGTCGTCGAGGTCGTCGCCGGTGACCGGGATGCGGGACCGGCCGCACTCCAGCGCGACGTCGAGGGCGCGATCGGTGTCGGCGGCGGCGGCGATCGTGATCATGTCGGTGCGGGGCACCATGACCTCACGCACTATGGCGTCGGTGAACTCGAGGACCGACGAGATCAACTCGATCTCATCGCTGTCGTCCTCCGCGTCCTCCTCCCCTTGTTCGGTCGGGTCGTCGTCTTCGTCGTAGATGAAGTCGGCCGCTCGCCGCCCGAGGTTGACCGCGCTGGAGAGAAGCGGGGAGAGCCGGTACGCCGGCCCCCGGGGCACAGCGCGTCCAAAGGAGCGGGGCAGGGTGTCGCCGAGCAACACGAGGGCCAATCCCAACATGACCAGCACCCCGGCGAGCAACCAGCCGGAGGCGAGCACCGACAGCGCCCAGGCCGCCGGGATCGCCGCCGACACGAGCAGGGCGGCATGCACCATGCCGAGGGAAGGCTGCAGCGTCACCGGTTCCTCCAGGAGCTCGGCGACCTTGGCCGCGCCCCGTCGTCCGGCGGCGGCATCGCGAAGGGCATCGGCGCGGTGGGTGCGCAGCAGCGAGGCACCCCCCACCCGCAGCGCCGCGGCGATGGCGGTGAACACCAGGGTCAAGCCGAGGGCCACTGCTGTCATCCCAGGGACCTCCCGATGAGGGCGAGCAACTCGTCCTCGCGCTTTTCCATCGCATCGGCTGTGGTGTCGTCGTCGTGGTCGTAGCCCAGGAGGTGCAGGATGCCGTGAGCCAGGAGCAGATGAAGGAAGTCGTCGTAGACGAAGCCCTCGGCACGCGCCCGGGCCTCGATCTCTTCCGGGCACAGGAACACGTCGCCGAGAGCCACCGGAGGCTCGTCGCGGAGGCGCCGGGGAGCGGATCCGGCCACCAGGTCCTCGATCGGGAATGCCAGCACGTCCGTCGGTCCCTTGCGGTCCATGAACCGCTCGTTGTAGTCGGTCATCTGCTTGGCTCCCACCAGCACCACCGCCAGCTCGGTGTCGGCGGCGTACCCTTCTTCCTCGAGAACCCTGACGGCGAAGTTGCGGAGCGAGACGGCATCCACCGGTCGGTCCTGCTCATCGCTCAAGAACACGTTCACGCCGGTTGAACGCTCCTGGTCGCGGGGAATCCCGGATACGGGATCCGGGTGTGGTAATAGCCGATGAGGGCATCCACGAACGCCTCCTTGATGCGGGTGAGCTCCCCGAAGGTGACATCCGACTCCTCGAGCTGTCCGTCCTCGACCTTCTCGGCGATGATCCCCTCCACCAGCCTTCTGATGCTCTCGCTGGTCGGGTCCTCATGCTGCACCAGTGCCCGGGTGCCCGCCTCGGTGGCGTCGGCGAGCATGAGGATCACCATCTCCTTGCTCTTGGGCTTGCGACCCCGGTGGCGGTAGTCGGCGGGATCGAAGCGATCCCCATATGTCTCCTCGGCCTTGTGGTAGAAGAACCGCATCAGGCTGGTGCCGTGATGGGTGAGGATTCCCTGGCTGACGTCGGGAGGAATCCGATACTCGCGGGCGAGTCGGAGCCCCTCGGCGACGTGGCTCCGGATGATTGCTGCCGACTCCTCGGGAGGAAGCCGATCGTGGGGATTGGTGACCCCGAACTGGTTCTCCACGAAGTACTTGGGCTGCACCGTCTTGCCGAGATCGTGGTAGTAGGCCATCGCCCGGGCGAGCAGCGGATTGGCACCGACGGCGCGGGCTCCCCGATCCGCCAGGTTGCCCACCAGCACCGAGTGATTGAAGGTGCCGGGTGCCATCTCCTCGACCCGACGCAGCGCAGGATGGTTGCGATCGGTGAGATCGAGCAGGGTCTGGGTGGTGGTGATCCCGAAGAGGGTCGAGAGGACCGGCATGATCCCCAGGGCGACCACTCCGGTGATGATCCCGCTGGCAAACCCCCAGACCATCGAGAGCACGATGGCCTCGGTGCCGTAGAAGAACCAGGCGAGGGCCGCCACCAGGGGCACCTGGATCACCGCGGAGAAGACCACCGCCAGGTTGAGTTGGGCGCGCGAGGCAACCGCGGAGACGAGGGGAATCGGCGCCAGGGTCGCCGCCGCGGCGAAGACCACCAGCGCCAGATCACCCGTGGCCAGCGCGGTGAACGTGGCGACGGGAACCGCCATGAGCACGGCAATGCGAGCATCGAACAGGTTGGCGGCGAGATAACCGAAGAGGGCGGCAGGTAACAGGAAGCCGAGTTCGACCCGGTCCCGGGAAACCAGGGCCGGCACCCGGGCGGCGACTGCGGCGAACACTATGAGCAGTCCGAACAACCCGACCATCTTCGAGCGCCGCCAGTAGTCGGCGGTGACCCGCGCCAGGAACACCATCGCCAGCAGCACCACCAGCACCGCGATGAGCGTCAGGGCGCGGGCGGGGGCGTTGACCTCACCCACGTCGAGCAAACCCAGGTCGAGGATCGCCTTCAACTGGACGGCATCGATGCGCTCGCCGACACCCACGATTTTCTCGCCGAACAGGTAGGACTTGGTCACCTCGGCTACCGAGGCCTCGGCAGCGCGACGGGCCTCCTCGGTGGCGGTCTCGTCGCTGAACTCGTTGGCCTGCAGCGACACCGACAGCAGGTCGGCGACAGCATTCTCGACGCTCTCCCTGATCTCCTCGGGAAGGAGCACGAGCGGGCGCGGCTGGGTGACCAGGCGGCTCCGCACCGATTCGAACTCGGTCGAGCGGATGCCGTCGAGCAGGTACTGCTCGGCCGTGTCGAGCGCCGCCTGTTGGACGATGGGGAGGAGCTGATCGCCGGGAGCGAGGTCGCGATCGGCATTGACCAACCCGACGATCGCCTCGATGGTGGTATCCCGCAACAGCGGGTGGGCCACCTGAACCAAGGCGATCTGCTCTTCGAGCGGAGGGGGTTCCGGGGGAAGGGTCGTGGTGGTGGACGTGGTCGTCGTGGTCTCCTCGCCGGTGGTCGTCTCCGAGGCGGTGGTCGCGCTCGTCGTCGTATCCTCGGAGGTCGTCGTCGCCTCGGAGGTGGGCGGGGTGATCGAGTCGGGATCCTCGAGCTCGATGACAACCGGCTCCGACGCGTTGCGGACGTTGGTGAAGAACTCGGCGATGCTGGCGAGCACGGTCTCGGTGACCTGGGTGTCGGTCCGGTAGACGTCCTCGACCGCGGCTGACGCCGCGGCTCGCCGCCGGTCGGTCTCGGCGGTGTCGACCACTTCGACCGGGCCGGTGGCGGTGAACGTCAGGGGAGCGGGCTCGTCCACGCTCAGCGAGATCGGCTCCGGGGCGCGGTCACGCCCGATCACCAAGGCGAGCGAGGTGAAGACCAGCGTGGAGATCACGATGACCGCCCGGGTGAGCGTCGTCAGACGAGTAACGACCCTCATTCCGGTCCCTTGATCCTCTCGTCGTACATCCGGTAGGCCTCCACGATGGAGGCGACGATCCGATGGCGGACGACGTCCTCGGCGCCGAGCATCACGAACGACACTCCGGGGATATCGTCGAGCACCTGGCCCACCTGCCGCAGCCCGGACGCCTTGCCGCTGGGCAGGTCCACCTGGGTGACGTCCCCGGTGATCACCATCTTGGAGTTGAACCCGAGGCGGGTGAGAAACATCTTCATCTGCTCGGGTGAGGTGTTCTGTGCCTCGTCGAGCACGACGAACGCATCGTTGAGGGTGCGGCCCCTCATGTAGGCGAGCGGAGCGATCTCGATGGTCCCCCGTTCCATCAGCCGCTGGGTCTCCTCGGGACCGAGCATGTCGAACAGGGCGTCGTACAGCGGACGGAGATACGGGTCCACCTTGGCGGCGAGGTCGCCGGGGAGGAATCCCAGCCGCTCGCCAGCCTCGACCGCCGGTCGCGTCAGTATCAGGCGGGTGACCGCGCCGCTCTGCAGCCCGGAGACGGCCAGCGCCATCGCCAGGTAGGTCTTGCCAGTGCCTGCCGGCCCGATGCCGAATACCACCGTGTTGCGCCTGATGGCATCGAGATACCGCTTCTGGTTGACGGTCTTCGGCCGGATGACCTTGCCGCGACCCACGGTGATGCCGTCGCTGAACACCGACGACGGGCTGGTGACCTCCGCCTTGACCAGGTCGATCACTCGTTGCACCCGGTCCGCATCGAGGGTCTGTCCTTCCCTCACCAGGACGAGCAGCTCCTCGAACGTGGTCTTCACCAGCCGGGTGCTGGCTTCGGGGCCGCTGATCCGCAGCTCGTCGCCCCGGGCCACGATCTGCACGTCCAAATAGGCCTCCTCGACCAGGCGAAGAAAGCCGTCGCGCTCGCCGAGGAGCGCCAGCATGAGATGCTCACCAGGGACGCGGAGCGTGACCTCGTGAAGAGAGGCTTGCGTCAAAGAGATCCTCGATACGAGGGGATCATTGGGACGACTCAGTATACCGCCGGGGGCTGCAATCCCCGGAGGATCACATCTCGGCGGTGAGCCCGGCCTCCCGGAGGCGCTCGGAGAACGCCTCTTCCGACTGATCGATGAGCAACGCCAACAGGCGCAGATCGTCCCGTCGGATGGTGAGCACCTTGCCGTTGAAGTCCCGACGCATCATCTGAATGGATCGCAGGAAACGGTTGAAGATCACCGACTCGGTGCCCGACAGGCGCTCGAGACGATTGAGGTCGATGGTCACTCCCCCGCTGGGCAGCGCTTCCATCGTGCGGGTACCGGCTTCGTCCTGCGGCATGAACTGCGAGATCGGAACCTGGAAAAACTGCGAGAGCCGCTGCAGCCGAGGCAGTGACAGACTGCGCTCTCCGCGTTCATAGGCGCCGACCACCGCCGCCTTGAACTCCCCGTTGGAGAGCCTCTGCACGTCCTGCAGAGAAAGACCCCGCTGCCGGCGGATCGAGCGAACCCTGGCTCCCACCAACTCGTTGTACGTCGCGGTCACGGCCTTGCCACTCCCTCCACCGGAGGCTCCCGACACCGCCGAGTGTTCGGCGGGAACGCGCTGCGCACACACTAGCGGGTGAGACCGGGCAACGTCCACTACGGGTCGGGCCGGCCCCCTAGCCCTTCTTGCGCCTCTTTCGCGAGGATGCCGGGTTCTCCCCGGACGCGGCGGCAAATGCGCGCAGCGCTTCTTCCTGAGCGGGCGACAGGGTGGTCGGCACGTCCACGACGACCTCGACGAGCAGGTCGCCCCGCCCCCGCCGCTGCAGGTGGGGCATCCCCCGACGGGACAGCTTGAACACCGTACCCGGCTGGGTGCCGGCAGGGATCTCGATCTCGACGGAATCACCATCCACGGTTGGGACCGGCAACCCGGTGCCGAGAGTGGCCTCCGCCAGGCCGAGATGGACCCGGTGCACCAGGTCGGCGCCGTGGCGGACGAATCGCTCATCGGGCTCCACCCGCACCTCGACATATAGGTCCCCGGGACGTCCGCCGGGGTCACCGGCGGCCCCGCGCCCGGCGAGCCGCATCCGTGCCCCGTCGTCGATCCCCTGGGGGATGTCGACGTGCACCGTGACGTCCCTGTTGAGCGAGCCGGCGCCGGAGCACTCCGGGCACGCGGTGACGACCACCTTGCCGCGGCCCCGGCAGCGATCGCACGCCGCGATCGTCATCGTCGCGCCGAGGATCGTCTGGCGAGTCACCCGCACCGATCCTTGGCCGGCACAACGGTCGCAGGTCTGCAGCGGCATGCCCGGATCGGATCCCGACCCGGCGCAGTTGGAACACGCCACGGGCGCCCGGTAGGACACCTCCCGGGTCGCCCCGGCGGCCGCCTCGGCGAGGCTCACCGACGTGCGCACCACCACGTCCCGGCCCTGGGCCGGTCCCCGGGAGGCGCCGCCGAACGGTCCGAAGCCGCCGCCGAAGAAGCGACTGAGCACCTCGTCGATCCCGGCGAAGGAGGAGAAGAGATCGCCGATGTTCACCGTGTCGCCCCGGTCGTACGCGGCGCGCCGCCGCGGGTCGGAGAGGACCTCGTAGGCCTCGGCGATCTCCCGGAAGCGAGCTTCGGCCGCGGGATCCCCCGGGTTGGCGTCGGGATGGGTCTCCCGGGCAAGCCGACGGAAGGCGCTCTTGATCTCCTCCAGGGAGGCATCGGGGGACACCCCGAGAGCCGTGTAGAAATCGGTCGCCATCAGGGAGCGAGGCTATCGCCGAGGGCGTCGGAGACTTCTTCGACGACGCGAATCGCCCGGCGGTAGTCCATCCGCAGCGGGCCGAGCACCCCCATGCGGCTGCGCCCGCTACCCACGGAGTACGGCGCCGATACCACGGCGAGATCCTCCTCGCCGGCGTGAATCTCCGGCCCGAGGCGAACCGTGGTCCCCTCGACGGAGCCGTCCAGCAACTGGAGGACGGTCGCCTCCCGCTCGAGCAGGGCGAGGATGCGGTGGAGCTTGGCCAGGTCCTCCCACAGCTCGACCATCCGGCTGGTGCCGCCGACGTAGATCTCCCGCCCGGCGTCGGCGGCGTCGGTGACCGCCTCGAGCGCCCTGACCACCAGGGAACGGCTGGCGGGGGCGAGTCCGGGGAGATCGGGAACCTCGGGACGATCCACGATCGGCTTGCCGGCGAGGGAGGCCACCAGCGCCTCGTGGGCCTCGGCCACCTCGGCCGGCGTCACCGGTACGGGAAGCTTGATCACGGACTGGTGGACCCTCCCGCCGTCGCCGACCAACACGAGCAGGACGACTGCAGGCTCGACACCGAGGAGGTGCAAGTCGCGTAACACGCGGCCGCGCAGGCCCGGGCCGAGCACCACGGCCGGATACGCGGTGACCTCGCTGAGCAGGTCCGAGGTCTCCCGCAGCACCCGCCCGAACTCGGCATGGAATGACGAGAAGAACTGATCGATGCGGCCCCGGGTCGAGGCCCGCAGCAGGCCCGGCGAGAGGTGATCCACGTAGTAGCGGTAGCCGCGATCGGTGGGCACCCGGCCGGCCGAGGTGTGCGGTTTGGAGACGTATCCCTCGCGCTCGAGCACCACCAGCTCGTTGCGGATCGTCGCCGACGAGCAATCCAGGCCGGACCGCTCGAGGATCACCCGAGAGGACACCGGGGCACCGGTCTCGATGTGGTCCTCCACGAGGGCGCCGAGGATCGCCGCCTTGCGTTCGTCGAGCATCATCGAAGGTTAGCAGGGCTGCTAGCAGTGAGCCGGGGAGAGTGCTAACCGATCGGGGGCGGTTCGAGTGCCAGCAGGGCGCGTCCCACCTCGTCGCCGAGGAGGGGGCGGATCACCTGCAGCCGATCCGCGACGGCGTGCAGCACCCCGGCAGCGATCAGCCGCTCCCCCGCCGCCGATCCGGCGAGAGCCGCGCCGGCGATACCGGGAACGACCCCGGCGGTGCGGCGCAGCCCGACCAGCACCCGCTCGACGTCACGGCCCCAGGCATCGAGCTGCTCCTCCCCCGCAACCACCGCTGCCGGCGATCGCTCGACGTAGCGGTCGACCCGTCGCAGATTCCACGATCGCCTGCCGTCCCGGTGGCGATGCGCCCCGTTGCCGAAGGCGGCGTACTCCCCGTGCGCCCAGGTGAGCAGGTTGTACCGGCAGGCGTGGCCGTTCCGGGCGTAGTTGGAGGTCTCGTAACGGACGAGGCCGGAGGCGGCGGCGATCGACTCCGCCGCCAGGTACTTGTCGGCCTGGTCGTCGGGGTCGGGGGCCGGGGCGCCGGCGAGCACCGCCCGGGCGAGCGGCGTGCCCCTCTCGACGGTCAGGGCGTATGCGGAGAGATGGTCGATTCCGGCGTCGACTGCCCGCTGCACCGAGCTCTCCCATGATCGAGCGCTCTCCCCAACAGCCCCGAAGATCAGGTCGACGTTCACAGAGGCGAATGACGTGCGAGCTATGGCGATGGCGGCACCCGCCTGCTCCGGGGAGTGCCGCCGCCCCAGCGAGGCGAGGACCGCCGGATCGAACGACTGCACCCCGAGCGACACCCGGTTGAATCCGGCCGCCGCCAGGCCTTCCGCCGTGGGGGCATCCAGATCCTCGGGATTGGCCTCGATGGACACTTCGGCGTCGTCGGCCAGGCCGAAACGGGACGCCAACCCGGCGAGCACCGCCCCGAGCGCCGCGGGGTCCAGCGACGTCGGAGTCCCGCCGCCGAGGTGGACCGCGTCCAGTGGGCCACCGAAAGGCTGATCGGCGGCGATCTCCGCTTTGAGTGCCTCCAGATAGGGAGCGCGTAGGTCGCCGGGGCCCTCGACCACTGCGAAGTCGCAGTAGGGACACACCCGCCGACAGAACGGGATGTGCACGTAGGCGCCCACCCAGGTCGCCGCTCGATCGGCAAGGGCAGGGTCATCGGCGCGAACGGCGTCAGTCGGCATCGACCTGAAGGACCGCGATGAATGCCTCTTGGGGGACCTCGACGGACCCCAGCATTTTCATGCGCTTCTTGCCTTCCTTCTGCTTCTCCAGCAGCTTCTTCTTGCGAGTGATGTCGCCGCCGTAACACTTGGCGATGACGTCCTTGCGCTTGGCCTTCACCGTCTCCCGGGCGATGATGCGCGATCCGATGGCCGCCTGGATGGGGACGTCGAACAGCTGCCGGGGGATGATCTCGCGCAGTCGCTCCACGAGCTTCTTTCCGTACGTGTACGCCTTGTCCTTGTGGACGATCGCCGAGAACGCATCGACCGGCGTGCCGTTCAGCAGAATCTCGACGCGCACCAGGTCAGATGTCGCGTATCCATCCGGCTCGTAATCGAGCGAGGCGTATCCCCTGGTACGCGACTTCAGTTGGTCGAAGAACCCGAAGACGATCTCGGCGAGCGGGACCCGGTAGATCAGCTCGACACGCTCCGGGGACAGGTATTGCATCTCACCCATCACACCACGGTGCTCCCGCAACAGCTCCATCACGGTCCCGGTGAACTCGGTGGGGGTGATGATCATCACCCGGAAGAGAGGCTCCCGGATCTCCCGCCGCGCCGTCGGCTCGGGCAGATCCTGCGGACTCTTGATCTCGACCTCGCGCCCGTCGGTGAGAACCACCTGAAATCCCACCGAGGGGGCGGTGGCCACCAGGTCGAGGTCGTACTCGCGTTCCAGCCGCTCACGCACGATCTCCATGTGCAGCAGCCCCAGGAAGCCGCATCTGAAGCCGAACCCGAGAGCCCGTGAGCTCTCCGGCTCCCACTGCAGGGCGGCATCGTTGAGCTTGAGCCGCTCCAGGGCCTCCCGGAGCCGCTCGAAGTCGTCGCCGTCGGTGGGGAACAGCCCGCTGAAGACCATCGGCTTCGGCTCGCGGTACCCGGGCATTGCCACCGTCGCCGGGTGGTCGCGTCGGGTGACGGTATCACCCACTTTGATGCGGCCGATCTCCTTCACGCCCGTGATCAGGTACCCGACCTCGCCGGGACCGAGCGCCGCCACCGGCACGGCCTTGGGAGTGAGCACACCGACCTCGTCGGCGGGAAGGTCCTCGCCGCTGACCATGAAACGCAGGCGGTCGCCGGTGCCCATCGTCCCTTCCGAGACCCTTACGTAGCAGACCACTCCCCGGTAACTGTCGTAGTAGGAGTCGAACACCAACGCCCGCAGCGGCGCTTCGGGCGACCCCTGGGGCGGAGGAAGGCGGTCGATGATCGCCTCGAGCAGGGCATCCACTCCCTCCCCGGTCTTGGCGGACACCCGGAGGACGGTGTCCGGGTCGATCCCCAGAACCGAGGCGATCTCCTCCTCGACCCGATCCGGATCGGCGGCGGGCAGATCCAGCTTGTTGAGCACCGCAATGATCTCCAGTCCGCCCTCGACCGCCAGATAGGCATTTGCCAGCGTCTGTGCCTCCACTCCCTGGGCGGCATCGACGAGGAGGATCGCTCCCTCGCAGGCCGCCAGGCTGCGCGATACCTCATAGGTGAAGTCCACGTGACCCGGGGTATCGATCAGGTTGAGCACGTAGTCGCCCCGACTCGGTGAGCGGTACGCCAGCCTGACCGCCTGCGCCTTGATCGTGATGCCCCGCTCCCGTTCGAGGTCCATGGAGTCCAGAACCTGCTCGCGCATCTCCCTGACGTCGAGCGCCCCGGTGCGCTCGAGAAGGCGATCGGCCAGCGTCGACTTGCCGTGGTCGATGTGCGCGATGATCGAGAAGTTGCGGATCCGAGAGGTGTCCGTCACGGCGCTCCGGTGGGGACGGGTCGGCATTGTACCGTCGCTCCCCATACTGCTATCGTGCCGCCGTTCCCCCCAACCACGGGTTGATTCGACATGGCCAACATCAAATCCCAGATCAAGCGGAACCGCCAGACGGTGAAGCGGAAGGCCCGCAATCAGGCTGTTCGCTCCGAGCTCAAGACCCGGGTCAAGGGGGTCGCCACCGCCGCCCAGACCGGAGATGCCGCCGCCACCGACGAGGCATTCCGACTCGCCCAGAAGCGGATCGACTCCGCCGTGTCGAAGGGCGTGCTCCACGAGCGCACCGCCGCGCGACAGAAGTCCCGGCTGGCCCGCCGGGTCCGCCAGCCCAACAGCTGACCCACTCCTCCCCTCATGAACAACGGCGGTACCCCGACCTGGCTATCCCCGGCAGCGCACCAGAAGCTCGTCGAGGAACTGCAGTACCTCACCACCGAGGGAAGGCAGCACATCTCTGAACGGATCGCCGAGGCGCGCTCCCACGGAGACATCCGGGAGAACGCCGACTATGACGCCGCCAAGAACGAGCAGGGGCTCATGGAGGCTCGCATCCGCAAGATCCAGGCGATCCTCGACAACGCCGAGGTGTCCGAAGCTGCCGCCGGAGACATCGCCGAGGTCGGGACGGTGGTGACGATCCGCGACGACGATGGCACCGAAACAGAAGTGCTCCTCGCCCCTCAGGAGAACAAGATCCCCGGCATGGTGCTCGCCTCGCCCTCCAGTCCGCTCGGTGGAGCGCTGCTCGGCGCCCACGTCGGATCGACCGTCTCCTATCAGGCTCCCAGCGGGATGTTCAACGTCCACATCCTGGCGGTCAAGCCCTACACGGGGTAGGGCCGCGGGGGCTCGGTGATTCCGGGGCGGCGGTTCGTGATTCGCAACTCGCAACTCGCGATGCGCAATGCGCAATGCGCAATTGGCAATTCGCGGCGAGGCTCTTGGTCTGAGAACTGGACACTGGAAACTGGAAACCGGTAACGGACTTGGCTACGAGGCGAGCGTGCCGGCGAACACCTGCCAGGCGAGCAGCGACTTGGCGATCAGGCTGAGCAGGGCGTACACCTTCTCGCCGTATACGTAGTCGGACCACCTGCCGACCTTGCGGTACTGCAGCCACATGTTCACCGCGAAGCTGTTGAAGAAGACGAACAGCGACACGTAGATGCCGTAGACGAACCCCGGGGCCTCCGCCGCCACGCCTGGGGACACCAGGTAGACCCCGATCACCACCCAGGGGACTGCGCCGATCAGGGAGCCGAGCCAGAACGGCAGCAGGCTCCCTCCGGGGCGCTCGTAGCGCTCCTGGACCAGACCGAAGAAGATCATCGCCGCGGTCGCCGCGAACAGGGCGCCCAGGGCGGCGACATCGGAGATCCCGGTGAGCATGGCGATCAGCACGATCATCACCGAGGCGCTGATCGAGTACTCGAACCATCTGGCGTCGTTGCGGCCTCGCTCCAGATTGGCCGTGTAGCGGCGAAATCCCCTCGGACTGGCGATGAGGAAGTGGGCCGCGGCCGAAACGAACAGAAACGCCGCCACCCCGACGGCGAAGGAGACGTGGAACAGGGTGCGCGCCGTGCCCAGGCCGCTGCCGGGCGGTCCCGTCATGAAGCTTCCGGTGACGGGCAGGGCGAAGCCGTTGCCGAGGGCGAGCACTGCGGCACCCTGAGCGACGTGGAGCAACCCGAGCAGCAGGTTGGTGCGACGGAGTCGGCTGAGGCGGTCGGGGGCGATGGCGCTGGTGGTCATGGCCGGGACGGTAGACCGTAGCGAGATGCCATTCGCAATCAGCAATTAGCGATTCGCGATGCGCGATTCGCAATGCGCAATGCGCAAGACGACAGCGGGCAGCGGGTGCGGCTATCGCCCGCGCGGCGAGTACCACCTGGCGAGCGCCACGGTGAGTCGCTCCATGGTCAACCGGTGCATCGCCTCGGGGGCGGATTTGAGGGCGGCGTCGGCCCGGGACACCGCGTCGAGGGCTCGGCGCAGCTCCTCGTCGCTCGCCGCCGCCCTGGCGCGCCACGCCTTGGTGACCGGGTAGTGGTCGGGACGGGCGCCGATCCACTCGGCGAACACCTCGATGCTCGGGGCGGATGCCGCCAGCGCCCGGCGCCGCAGATCGTTCTCGATGAAGGCCAACAGGGCCAGCGGATGCCCGTGAGTGAGGAAGTCGGCGAGGCGCCGCAGGGCCTCGCCGATGTCCCCGGCGGCGAGGGCGTCGGCGTAATGCCACATCGGCTCGTCCGGCCGGTTGCGGAAACGCCCGGTCACCTCGTCGGCGGTGACCGGTCCATCGGTTGCGGCCAACTGGTCGAGCGCCTGCCCCAGAGCGGCAACGTCGGATCCGAAGCGCTGCAGGAGCGCGGCAACGGCCCCGCCGTCGAGGCGGATCCGTCGCTCCCGGGCGGCGTTCCCCAACCAGTCGGCGGCGTCCCGCTCCCGCATCTTGCGGACGGCATGGACCTCGCCGCCCGCCTTGACCGCCTTGTTCAGACCCCCGGGAAGTGACCCATCGGCGACGAACACCACCACCACCGTCTCACCGTCCACCGCGGCGGTGAGATCGATGAGCACCTCCGCCTCGGCCGCCTGGAGATGGTGGGCATCCACCACCATCACTCCCCGGCGCCCGCCGAACAGGGAACCGCTCTGCAGTGCCGGGATGAGCCGCTCGATCTCGGGACGGAGCGTGCCCTCGCCCTCCTCCCCCGCGCCGCGGGCGGGCACATCGAACCGATCGATGTCCTCCACTCCGGCCTGCTCGAGGAGCCGCCGGGCCCGCTCCAGCATCTCCTGACGCTCGCCGGGCCCGGCGTCGCGGGGTCCGAGGACGGCGTGGACGGGCTTCACCCGGCCGACGGTAGTGCCACCGCGGTGCCCCCGCCGATGCGGTCGAGCCTGACCGTGATCGTGCCGTCACGATCGGTGCGCATCACCCTGGCCCCCGCTTCCTCCAATACCCGGATCACCTCGGCGGAGGGGTGCCCAAAGTCGTTCGCCCCGACGCTGATGACCGCCAGCGAGGGGGCGCTGTCGGCCAGCCAGGTGAGGTCACTGGTGATCGCTCCCTGATGGGGCACCTTCATCACATCGGCAGGGATCGGTCCCAGGTCGTGTTGGGCGATCGCCTCCACGTCACCGGAGAGCAGCACCGACCTTCCCGCCGCCCGGGCCAGCACGACGATGGATCCGTCATTCGGTGACTCGTAGCGGCGCAGGGGGCCCAGCACCTCCAACTCCCACGCCCCGATGCCGGCAACCGTTCCCGGGGCAGGGATGGCGACGTCTCCTCCGGCGGCGGCGACCTCGGTGACGACGACGTCGAGCGGGGAGCCTTCGCCGAGCTGCGGCGGGTACCAGAGCCGATCCACTCTCGCCACCGCGGTGATTCCCACCAGTGCGGTCGTGTGATCGGCGTGATGGTGGGAGACGATCAGCAGGTCGATGCGGGACACGCCTCGCTCCCGCAGAAAGGACCGCAGCAGAGCCGGGTCGGGCCCGCCGTCGATGAGGATCACCTCACCCGACGGTCCGAGGAGCAGTTCGGCGTCGCCCTGTCCGACGTCGAGGAAGACCGCCGTCGGTCCCGCCGGAGGCCCGGTGGGGACCAGGCTGGCGCCGACGAGCAGCACACACCCGATGGCCAGCACCGCCCGGGTGCTGCGGTACCTCCAGGCCACCAGCCCGGCGACACCCGCCGCGACCACGCCGCCGGTGTGCAGTTGGGGAAGGTCGGCGGCGTCGCGGGCGATCACCAGCACCACCAGGGCAACCCGAGCGGCTCCCCTGACCAGGGGCACCATCCCGCTCAGGGTCCCGATCCCGCCCAGCGCCGTCGCCGCCACCACGAGGGGGGCTGCCAGCAGATTGGAGAGCGGTGCCATCAGCGGCACGCTTCCGAAGTGGTGGAGCAGAATCGGGGCGACCGCAGCCTGGGCAGAGAGCGTTGCCCCGATCGTGGTCCACATCCATCGGGGGCGGCGCCCCGCCCACAGGGGACCGCCCAGGATGAGCCCAACGGTGGCGGCGACGGATAGCTGGAAACCGACGTCGTGGACGATCCCTCCGGAGAGCGCCACGACTCCGGTGACCGCCCAGCCGAGCGCCGACCAGGGTGCCATCGGCACCCCGATGAGCCGCCCGATCAGCACGGCGGCGGCCATCAGCGAGGCACGCACCACGGAGGGCTCCCACCTGGTGACCACTGCGAACAGCGCGATCCCGATCAATCCGATCACCGCCCGGCGGCGCGGTCCCCAGCCCAACGGTCCCGTTGCCAACCACCAGGCGGCGAGAAACAGGGCAACGTTGCTCCCCGACACGGCGACGAAGTGGCTGAGCCCGGCGAGTCGCAGGGCCTCGTAGTCCGCATCGGGGAGTCCCCGGGTGTCTCCGATGAGGAACCCGGCCACCAGCGCCCCCTCCGGACGATCGGCCAGCGCGTCGAGCGAACCCAGAACGTGGCGGCGCAGTCGATTCGCCACGCGCAGCAGGGCGTTGGGTGCCGATCCCAGCCTCTCGATGCGGTCGGCGACGACGACGCCCGACACCGGGCCGGACCGAGCCCGGAACTCCGCCGGCGTCACGATCCCCCGCAACAGCACCGGCTCACCGGTGGCAACCTGAGCGGACCCGCGCACGTAGAGCCGAGGCCCCGGCCATGCCTCCCAAGCGCCCGACACCAACAGGTGATCCGGGTGGATCGTGAAACCCTCGGAGCCGGCAGGTCCCGCCGGGTCCGATCCGACGATCCCGGTGAGCACCACCCTCCCTGCCGGGAGCCAGGGCTCGGTCACCGCCGTCTCCCGAGCCGCCGCCGCCGAGCCGCTGATGGCGCCGACCACAAGCAGCATCACTGCCGCGCCCCGGGTCGGCCGGCGGCGACACCCAACGGCGATCCCCGCGCCGCACAGGACCACCAGCACCCGATTCCCGGATGCCCCCAGCCAGACGAGCGCCGCCGACGCAACGGCGACCGCATCGGCCCCGCGGGGAACGTTCAATGAACTCAGGGGATGAGCACCACGTCCCGCAGGGCGGCCAGCTTCGCCTCACCGATCCCCGGCACGTCCAGCAGGTCCTCGACGACGGTGAAGGGACCGAACTCGGACCTGTGGTCGACGATCCGCTGCGCCAACACCGGACCCACCCCGGGAAGCTCCTGGAGGGCGGAGACGTCCGCGGTGTTGACGTGGACCCTCCCGTCGGCGGCGATCGCCGGCGACCCTCCCAACGGATCGGCCGTGGGGACGACGAGCTGTTGATGGTCGGCGAGCGGTGCCGCCAGATTGAGCCCGGAGAGCACCGCCCCGGGCAGGGCACCTCCGGCGGCGACGATGGCATCGGCCACCCGGGCGTCGGCGGGAAGCGAGACCAGCCCGGCGCGGGTCACCGCCCCGGAGACGTGCACGGTGATCCGGGCGTTGGGCGTCCGCGCCGCCACGATGGCGATCGGCGGCGGGGTCGTCGGCTCGGGCCACAACACCACCGCCCCGCCGATTGCAGCGAGCGCCACGGCTCCGGCGACGATCCAAGAACGATCCACGAGGCAGCGATCTTGTATCAGGCCGGGGTGACACGGAGAAGACCCTTGAGGACGCGACCCGCTGCCCGCTACCCGCTACCCGCTGTTCGCTACCCGCTACCCGCAACGGCATTGCGCATTGCGCACTGCGACCTACGGAATACGAGCTGCGAATTACGAACTACGAACCACTCACCGTGAACAGCGCCACCACCGTCACCAGATTGAACCCGGCGTGGATCGCCACCGACCTGCCGAGCCGCCCGGTGCGCACCACCTGGTTCCCCATCACCAATCCCAGGACCGCCAGCAACGGGGCAACCACCCAGGCATTGGGATCTAGGAGGTGAATGGCGGCGAACGCGATCGCCGACACCCACACCGCCACCCGCGGTCCATGCCTCACCAGGAGCGCCCGGAGGAGGACCCCGCGGAACACCAGCTCCTCGGCGGCCGGACCGATCACGATGAGCGACGTCGCCACCAGGACCTTGTCGAACGAACCGACCGTGACCGAAGCCGCGTCCACCACCTCCTGATTGGGCAGGGAGCCGTGGAACACGCCTTCGACGATCACCACCAGCACGTAGGCCAGCCCGATCTGCAGCGCCGCCCCCATCAGGAGCCCCACCCAGTCCGCCCAGGCGACCCGCAGGGCCAGCGCGTCACGCCACGGCGATCTCGTGCGGGCCATCCAGGCGACGCCGGCGATGGCGCCCAGGGACTGCACCGGTACGACGAAGCCGAACAGCTCTCCGGTGGAGACTTCGTTGGGAAGAACCACCGCGTAGGCGAGTGTCCCGGCGAGGAACCACCAGCCGAGCGCCTTGAGGGCGTCGACCGGCCGCCATTGTCGACGGTCAGCCGACGGCGAGTCGCCGGGCGATGTCACGAGCCTCCACCTCCAGCGAAATGGCGCGGTACGCCGCATGATGCGTGAGACCGGCCCACCGACTCCGGAGGTACTCTCCGAGATAGACGTGCACCCAGCGAAGCGGCCCGAGCAGCCTCCACTGCTCGAGGTGGGTCAGCTCGTGGACGACGAGCGGGCCGAGCGCAGAACGTGGCTCCCGTATTTGGTCGGGACCGACGTAGATTCCCCAAGGCAGGGCGACCGCGATGACCTGCGGGGCCCACAGCATCCGGAACCACTTCGGCGCCGCCAGCACCGGGACCCGCGCCGGATCGACATCGGGAAGCAGCACGGCGAGGCGCACCCGATCGACTCCCGATGCGTCGAGCGCCTCGGCAGCGGGGAAGCTCACCGGACCACGACGTTGACGAGGGTGGGAGCGCGGACGATCACCTTGTCGGGCTCGCCGGAGAGATAGACCTGAACCCGCTCCGAGGCGAGCGCCAGGCTGCGCGCCTCGGATTCACCGATCTCCGGGCTCACCTCGATACGGTCCCGTACCTTGCCGTTGACCTGCACCACCATCGTCACCGTCTCCTCGCGGGCGAGTTCGGGGTCGTACTCCGGCCAAGGGACGTAGGCGATCGACGGCTGGTGCCCCAACCGTTCCCACAGCTCCTCGGCGACGTGCGGAGCCATCGGCGCCAGCATCAGCACGAACGCCTCGGCCACTTCCCGGGGTACCCGGTCCACGCCCACCAGGGCGTTGTTGAGCTCGAAGAAGCGGGCCACCGCGGTGTTGAAGCGCAACGCAGCCATGTCCTCCGTTACCGCCTTGATCGTCCGATGCAGGAGTCTCCGCAGTTCGGGCACCGCAGGCTCGTCGCTGACCAGCGCCAGGTCGGTTTCGGGATCGATGAGACTGCGCCACAGGCGTTGGAGGAATCGGACGATCCCGACGATGTCCCTCGTCGTCCACGGCTTGGAGGTGTCCAAAGGCCCCATGAACATCTCGTATAGGCGGAGCGTGTCCATCCCGTACTCGGCGAAGAAGTCGTCGGGGCTCACCGAGTTCTTCAGGGACTTGCCCATCTTCCCGTGGGACCGTTCCACGGGTTCTCCGTCGAACCAGAACGCGCCGTCCCGCTCCTCCACCTTCTCCGCGGGGACGTAGACACCCCGGGAGTCCTGGTACGCGTCGGCCAGGATGTAGCCCTGATTGAACAATCTCCCGAACGGCTCCGGGGTGCTCACATGCCCCAGGTCGAAGAGCACCTTGTGCCAGAACCGCGCGTAGAGGAGGTGGAGCACGGCATGCTCCACACCACCCACATACAGGTCGACACCGTGCTCCCCCATCCAGTACCGCTCGGCCTCGGTACCGACCAGTGCATCCGGGTTGGCCGGATCGGCGAAACGGAGGTAGTACCAGCAGGAACCCGCCCACTGCGGCATCGTGTTGAGCTCGCGTTCGTAGCGCACGCCGCCGATTTCGACGTGACGCCACGACTCGTCCACTCGCGCCAGGGCTGGGACGGGATCGGCGTTCTCGTCGTCCGATGCCGCAGGCCGGTAATCGTCGATTTCGGGGAGCAGCAGCGGCAGCTCGGCGTCGGTGAGTGCCCGCAGTTCGCCATCGGGCCCGTGCAAGATCGGGATCGGCTCACCCCAGTACCGCTGTCGACTGAACAGCCAGTCGCGCAGCTTGTAGGAAACCGTCGCCTCACCGCACGCGTTGGCCACAAGCCATTCGATGATCTTCCGCTTGGCGGAGGCGACGTCGAGCCCGTCGAGGAACCCGCTGTTGATCGCCGCCCCCTCGCCCAGATAGGCCTTTCCAGAAAACCCTGCCAGCGGCTCCACGGTCCGGACGATGGGCAAGTCGAACTGCTCGGCGAACTCCCAGTCGCGTTCGTCCTGACCGGGAACCGCCATGATCGCCCCGGTGCCGTACCCCATCAACACGTAGTCCGCGACGAACACCGGGATGTGCTCGCCGTTCACCGGATTGACGCAGAAAGTGCCGGTGAACACGCCGGTCTTCTCCTTCGACTCGGCCTGTCGCTCGACTTCGGACTTGCGTGCCGCGGCCGCCCGGTAGGCGGACAGGGCCCTCATCGGGTCGGGATTACCACCGGTCCATGAGGGGTTGGTGGCCTCGGGCCAGGCCTCCCGGGCCAGGGCATCCCCCAGGGGATGCTCGGGGGCGAGCACCATGTAGGTGGCTCCGAAAACGGTGTCGGGACGGGTGGTGAACACCTCGATGGAGGCGTCCGACCCGGCCACCGGGAAGCGAATCACCGCCCCGTCACTGCGGCCGATCCAGTTGCGCTGCATCACCTTGACCGACTCGGGCCACTCCAGCAGGTCGAGATCCTGAAGCAATCGGTCGGCGTACTCCGTGATCCGCAACATCCACTGACGCAGCGGACGCCGGTACACGGGATGATCGCCTCGGTCGGATCGACCGTCGCGGGTCACCTCTTCGTTGGCCAACACCGTACCCAGGGCGGGACACCAGTTGACCATCACCTCGTCGAGATACGCCAGCCTCTTGCCGTCGAGAAACCGCCGGCGCGCCGCAGCATCCAGACTCGCCCATGGCGCGCCGTCGGCGTGCCTTCGCCCTTCCTCGAGGTCGCCGATCAACACCGCGATCGGTCGCGCCCTCCGCTCATCGGGATCGAACCACGACTCGAACAGCCTCAGGAAGATCCATTGCGTCCACCGGTAGTAGTCGGGGTCGATCGTGGCGAACGTTCGAGTCCAGTCGTAGGACAGTCCGAACGCCTTCAGCTGCCGTTGGAAGTTCGCCACGTTACGCTCGGTGGTCACCCGGGGGTGGATCCCGGTCTCCACCGCGTACTGCTCGGCGGGGAGCCCGAAGGCGTCGAACCCCATGGGGTGAAGAACGTTGTAGCCCCGCATCCGCTGGAACCGGGCAAAGATGTCGCTGCCGATGTACCCGACGGGGTGGCCGACATGCAGCCCCTCCCCCGAGGGATAGGGGAACATGTCGAGCACATACAGCTTCGGTCGGGTCCCGTCGAAGTCGGCATCCCCCGGGTTGGGGGCGCGGAAGGTGTGGTGGCCGTCCCAGTAAGCCTGCCACTTGCGCTCGATCGTCTGGTGGTCGTATCCGGCCATCTCGTCGTTCCCTGTGGGAGAGCGGAGGATAGAGCGACGGGCGACGGGCCACGGGCGACGGTGTATACCGTTGTGGGGTGAGCCTGATTCCGTGGAGCGCCGCGGACGAGCGGGGGCGGCAGCTCTTCGGCCTGCTCGCCGGCCTGGATCTCCCCCTTCCCGACCACGCCGTGTTCGGGAGCGGACCCCTGATCGTCCGCGGGATCGTCCCCGCCGGATCGGACCTCGATGTGATCTGTCGCGGCCCGGCGTGGGAGGCGGCGCGCCGGTTGGGGCCCCTCGTCCATGACGCCGACCACGACGTCGCGTTGGTCGAGCTCTACGACGGAGCGATCACCTTCGGGGTCTCCTGGGGAATCGGGCGGTTCGACATCGGGATGCTCATTGACACCGCCGAGGTCATCGACGGCATCCCCTTCGTCCGCCTCGAGCACGTCATCGCCTACAAGCAGGCATCGGGCCGCACCAAGGATGCCGAGCATCTCCGCCTGCTCGACACCTGGCGGCGGGCTCACCCCTGATCGCCGAAAGCCCTACCAGCGTTCCCGATGGATCACCTCGGCGAAGGGACGGCGATTGGGCTTGCGGATCGGCGCCAGCGGCCGATCGGCGGGGTACCCGAGGGAGATGAGCGCCCCCGAGAAGTACCCGCCGGGGTACCCGAGGATCTCCTGGGCGAGGGCCTGGTCTTCCACGGCGGCATGGGCGGTTCCGATCCCGAGACCGGCGGCCGCCACCATGAGGCTCATCGTCGCCTGCCCGGCGTCGTAGTAGAGCCAGTTGGACGAGCCGTCGGCATCCTCCGGCAGCACGATCACTATCGCCGCCGCTGCTCCGCCGACATGGCCCGCTCCCCGCCACACGCCGGCAAGGGCGGCGAGGCGCTCCCGGTCGGTGACCACCACGAAGTCCCACGCCTGACGGTTGCGCGACGACGGGGTGAGCCTGGCCGCCTCGAGGATCTGGTCGAGGTCTGGTCCCGGAATCGGCTCGGCGGTGAACTCGCGCACGTTGCGCCGGGATCGGATCGCTTCCCAGACTTCCATGTGGTCTCCTTCGATCCGGACACCCGGAGGGTCGGGTCCGGGGTGAGTCAATCGAGCGTGCGTTCCAACTCCACGACGGCGACGGATATGCCTTCGACCTCCTCGACGAGCTCGCCGGTGGCGACGAATCCGTGCCGCTCGTAGACGCTGCGGGCCCGGTCGTTGTCGACCTCGGTGCGCACCATCATCCGCCGGAACCCGTCGGCGATCGCGGCCGCCGCCGCCGCCTCGATCAGGTCGCCCCCCATCCCCTGCCCGATCATTCGTTGCATCACGATCACGCCGGCGAGCTCGACGGAGGCTCCGTCGATGCGACGGTTGGCGGCGAACCCCACCACCCGGCCGTCGCGCCACGCCAGAAACATGCGTCGCTCGGGACCGCCGATCCGGGCACGAACCGCCTCGGGGGCGGCGATCTCCTCGACCACGCTCTCGTCGGCGCCGCTCCACCCGAGAGCCTCGGGCCCGGCCTCCGCCCATGCCTCGCGAAAGAAGTCGCCGATCGCGGCCACATCGTCGGCGGTGGCCTCGGTGATGTCCGAGGACCGAGAGGACGGCATGGTTCCACCCTGGCAGACCCGGTGACCGCCCCACCAGGGGACAATGGCGAGAGAGCCGCGGACGGTCGCTCCGGTCACGCTGATACACTGCCGGCGCTTCGGGGCTGTAGCTCAGTTGGCAGAGCGCTTGCATGGCATGCAAGAGGTCAGGGGTTCAAATCCCCTCAGCTCCACCCCGCTGGTTGTTCTCCAGGCCCCCTGGATCTGCGGCGGTTGTACGACGTTGCCCGATCGGAAGACCACCCGCCTGGACACGCTTGCCGCGCCGGGGTCGAAGATGACCCACCGCCAGATCCTGGTGGTGTTCAGCGGGCTGATGCTCGGCATCCTCCTCGCCGCCCTCGATCAGACGATCGTCGCCACCGCCCTCCCCACCATCGTCGGCGATCTCGGCGGCCTCGAGCACCTGTCGTGGGTGGTGACCGCCTACCTACTCACCTCCACCGCCAGCGCTCCCCTCTACGGCAAGATCTCCGATCTCTACGGGCGCAAGATCGTGTTCCAGTTCGCCATCGTGGTGTTCCTGGTGGGGTCGGTTCTCTCCGGACTCTCCCGGTCCATGGATCAACTGATCGCGTTTCGGGCGATGCAGGGGCTCGGAGCCGGCGGTCTCATCGTGATGGCACTCACGATCATCGGCGACATCCTGTCGCCCCGGGAGAGGGGCAAGTACCAGGGTTACATCGGGTCGGTGTTCGCGGTTGCATCGGTGGCCGGGCCACTGCTCGGTGGGTTCTTCGTGGATCACCTGACCTGGCGCTGGGTCTTCTACATCAACATCCCGATCGGCGGGGCCGCGCTCGTGGTGACCGCGGCCGTACTCAACCTTCCCGTCACCCGCCGCGAGCACCGCATCGACTACCTGGGAGCCGCCCTGCTGGTGGCGGCAGTGAGTTGCGCCCTCCTCGTCACGGTCTGGGGAGGATCTCAGTATGCGTGGGGATCCAGGACGATCATCGGCCTCGCCGTCACCGCCGTAGTGCTCCTCGGGCTGTTTCTCCTCCAGGAGAGCCGAGCCGCCGAGCCGATCCTGCCGCTCCGCCTCTTCAGGAATCGAGTGTTCTCGCTGACGTCCGCCATCGGCCTCGTCGTCGGCCTGAGCATGTTCGGCTCGATCGTGTTCCTCCCCCTGTTTCTCCAGGTCGTAATCGGGGTCAGCGCCACGAACTCCGGGCTGCTGCTGATCCCGCTGATGACTGGAATCCTCACCACCTCGATCGCGTCCGGACGGATCATCACCAAGACTGGCCGCTACAAGCGATATCCGGTGGCAGGCACCACGATCATGGCGCTGGCGCTGCTCCTTCTCTCGACGATGAGCCCCGGCACCGGCCTGCCGATTGCGATGGGCTTCATGCTGCTGCTCGGTTTGGGCATCGGCCTCGTGATGCAGGTGTTGGTGATTGCCGTCCAGAACGCGGTAGACATGTCGGATCTGGGAGTGGCGACATCGTCCAGCACGTTCTTTCGCTCACTCGGCGGCGCCTTCGGTACCGCCCTGTTCGGGGCCGTTCTCGCGAGCACCCTCGCCACGAACCTGACCCGCCTCGTTCCGGCCGCGGCGATGGCAGGCATCCCGATCGAACAGCTCGCCAGCTCCCCTGCCCTGATCGCCCAGCTTCCCCCGGAGACCCGGGCCGGAGTGGCTCACGCGTTTTCCGACTCGATCACGCTCGGATTCCTGATCGCGGTGCCGATCGTCGTCGTGGCACTGGTTCTCGTGCTGTGGATGCCTGAGCTGCCGCTGCGGGACACGACCGGGCCTGCCGGGGCGGCGTCTCCGAGGAGCGCCACCGAGCCGCCACCCGAAATGGGGCTGTGAAGCGGGGCTCTCGGATCGGAGAGATGCGCCACCCGGTTCCGCGACCGCCACGGGCCGGGTAGCTTGAGCGCATGATCGAGCTCCACCCAACCGATGTGGCTCACGGCGGGGAGGCGGTCGCCCGGCTCGACGGCAAGGTCCACTTCGTCGACGGCGCCATGCCCGGCGAGACCGTGATCGGGGAAGTCGTTCGTTCCACCAAATCGTGGGCAAGGGTCGAGCTCGACCGGGTGGTTGTGGCGTCCCCGCAGCGGGTCGAGCCACCGTGCCGCCACTTCGGGGTGTGCGGGGGCTGCCGCTGGCAGTTCGCCGACCATGAGGCGCAGCTCGAGTGGAAGCGCTCGATCCTCGCCGGCCAGCTCACTCACCTCGGCGGGCTGACGGATCCACCGGTTCGACCCACCGAGCCCGTCGGCCCTTCCTACGGATACCGCAATCGAGCCGATTTCGAGGTTCTCGACGGCCGGGCGGCCTTCCACCGCCGCCGCAGCCGCGACCTGGAGCCCATAACCGACTGCCTGGTGCTACACCCGTTGGTGGCGGCAGTCGTCGAACGCCTCGGCGACCTCGGATCGGCCGTCGAGGTCACCGTGCGGGCCGCCATCGCCACCGGAGAGGCGCTCGCCGTGGTCCGCGGCTCCGTCCCCGATGGCGCCGCGGCGTGGGGGTGCCAGGTTGCCCGACGCGCCGGCGACGACATCCATCCGTTGATCGGCGCCGCCACCATCACCGAGACCGTGGCCGGAGTACCTCTCCGAGTGACCGGAGATGCGTTCTTTCAGAACAACACGGCCGGCGCCGAGGTACTGGTGCGACTGGTCGCCGAAGCCGTGGCGCCCCGCAGTGACGAGACGCTCCTCGATGCCTATGCCGGGGGCGGGCTGTTCGGCGCCACCGTTGGCCGAAACGCGGCGCGCGTGGTCGCGGTCGAGGCGGGAACGCTCGGTATCGGCGATCTCCGGCACAATCTTGCTGCCGCCGGGATCGACCACGTGATCGTCGCCGGGCCTGTGGAGCAGCCGGACCTGCTGCGCGCCGAGCGGTGGGACGTGGCGGTGGTCGATCCGCCCCGAAAGGGTCTCGGCGATGCCGGCGTCGCCGCGGTCGCCGCCGGCCGGCCCAGAGCGATCGCCTACGTGTCGTGCGACCCGGCGTCACTCTCCAGGGACAGTCGTCAGCTCGCCGAATACGGCTACCGGGTCGAGTGGGTCGCTCCGGTCGACATGTTTCCCCAGACGTTCCACATCGAGGCCGTGGCCGCGTTCGTCGCCGGCTGAACCGGGCCTCAGTGCCCGGCCAGCGAAACGAACTTCTCTTCGAGCGTTGCCGGGCGCGACGACACCGTGCCGGCCACGCCGGCGTCTTCGAGAATCCGGCGCACCTCGGCCGGATCCCCTCCCGGCACCCGGAGTCGCGATCCGGCCAGACCCACGACCACCCCGGCACTCCCGAGCACATCGAGACCGCGCCGCCAGTCGTCGGTCTCCACCTCGACCGCCTGCAGGCTCCCGACGATGTCGACCAGCGATCCTTCGGCGGCGATCTTCCCTGCGGCCATCATCACCAACCGGTCGCACTCCTCGGCCTCTTCGAGGTGATGGGTGGTCACCAGCACGCCCGCCCCACCGTCGGCCGCCTCCCGGATGGTGTCCCACAGCCTGGCTCTCCCCAAGGGGCCAACCCCGGAGGTCGGTTCGTCGAGCACCAACAGCGCCGGGTGGTGCATCAGGGCCGCCAGGAACGCCACCCGGCGTTGATAGCCGACAGAGAGACCGGCAACGATCTCGGCAGACCGTGCCTCCAGATCGTCGGGAAGCGGCGGTGCCCCCACGCCGAACAACCGAGCCCGGAAGGCGAGGTTCTCCGCCACCGTGAGATCGGTGTAGAGCCCGAGACCCTGGGGCACGTAACCGACCCGGCTCAGCGCCGCCCGGGTGGGCGAGCCGCCGAACAGCCGTGCCGTGCCCGCGGTGGGAGACAGCAGCCCGAGCAGAATCCGGAGCAGGGTCGTCTTGCCCGCCCCATTCGCCCCGAGCAGCCCGACGACCTCTCCATCCTCTACTCGCAGCGAGACGCCGTCGACCGCAGTGAAGCTGCCGAATCGCTTGACCAGGTCGCGACCGTCGACGAGGGCGTTCATCGCGCAGCCGCCCCGTGGGCATCGAACGCGGCGGCGATGAGCACATCGCCGAGATCGGGGGACACCGGTGTCCCTCCCGGAGGTGCCTCACCATCCGTCCAGATCCTCCAGGCGGCACCCCGGCGCCATTGATGCGCTCCCTCCACCGGATGGTCGCTGGCGTATACCGCACCGCGCAGCGACCGGCGCACCTCGGCGGGAGTGCCTACGGCGAGGGTGCGGCCACCGTCCAGCGCGAGGATCGTGCCGGCCCGTTCTGCTTCGTCGAGGTAGGTCGTGGTCATCACCACCGCCGTGCCGCTCGCCACGGTCTGGGACACCAGCCGCCACAACTCGTGACGACTCACCGGGTCGACCCCGGTGGTCGGCTCGTCGAGAATCAGCATCTCCGGCTCGGCGAGCAACGCCATCGCCACTCCCAGCTTCTGGCGCATACCCCCAGACAGCTGAGCCCCCAGCCGGTCCCGGACTGTCGCCAGGCCGGTGGCGCCGAGAAGCTGATCGATGCGGCCGGGGGCATCCGCGGCGCCCATGCGGAATGCGGTGGCGATGAACGAGAGATTCTCATCGACGGTGAGATCGGGCCAGACCCCGGACCCGGCCGGCTGATAGCCCACCCGTCGGCCCTCGGGACGGCGCACCGTCCCGGCCGCCACTCGCACCAGCCCGGCCAGTGTCCGGGCGACCGTCGTCTTGCCGGCGCCGTCACCGCCAACCACCACCGCCACCTCGCCGGGCGCGACAGCCAGAGAAACCCCGTCGAGGGCGATCACCCCCCCGATCCGTACCGTCACCGAGTCGAGTCCCCAGTCGCTCATGCGGCCGTCGCCTGACCGCCGTCCCCGGCGGCGAGGAACCGCCGGAAGCGCAACACGGCCAGTGAGAACGCCACCGCGCCGAGAAGGGCAAGCAGGCCGAGGGGCACCAACAGCGAATCGATCGGGGCTCCCCGCACCATCACCCCCTTGGCCACCTGATTGAAGTAGGTGAGCGGCAGCAGGTACCCGATCCAGCGCACCCCGGCTCCCATCGACGAGAGCGGGAATATCAGACCCGAGAGCAGCACCTGGGGGAGCAGGGTCATCAGGGCGAGCTGGATCGCCTGGCCCTGATTCTCCGACACACTGGAGATGACCACCCCGACCCCGAGGGTGACGAAGAGGAACAGCAGGGACCCGAGGGCCAGAGTGAACACCGACCCGTTGAAGGGAACATCGAATAGCAGGGTGCCCACCAGCAGCACGATGATCAGATCGACAAAGGCGACCACGAAGTAGGGCGCCACCTTCCCGATGAAGACGTCTCGAGGGCGAAGCGGCATCACGGCCAGCTGCTCGAGGGTTCCCGCCTGTCGCTCCCGAACCACGCCGAGGCTGGTGATGACGGTACCGACGAACAACAGGATCAATCCCCCCAGCCCGGGCACCAGAACCGCCGACGTGTCGAGGCCCGGATTGAACAGCACCTCTAGGGACAGACCGGGGGTCTGTTGGCGCGCCGTGGTGACGATCTGCACGACGGCCCGCGCTGCGAACAGCTCCGACCCATCGACCAGCACCGTCTGGGAGTCGGCTTCGGCGACGATCACCGCCACCACCCGGCCCCGTTTGAGCATGTCGACCGCCTCGTCGCGGCCGGCGGAAGGGTCCACCTCCGAGACCATCAGTCGCGCCGGCACCTGTGACCGCAGCGACTCGGCGCCGGGTCCCACCAGGGCCACCTCGACGCTGGAGACGTCGAAGCTGGCGGCATAGCCGAACACCACGAGGAGCACGATCGGCATCAGGATCATCATCGCCAACGTGCGCTTGTCGCGGCGCACCTGACGGAACTCCTTGACCACCATCGCCCACATGGGACCCTCCAATCGCCCGAC